>Ga0214917_10000415_pt1 | contig 55981 bp, 51 predicted proteins | sample LL_1208_BB_MetaG_FD_177983 | JGI IMG/M metagenome (GOLD analysis project Ga0214917, IMG submission 177983) | Freshwater microbial communities from Lake Lanier, Atlanta, Georgia, United States - LL_1208_BB | ecosystem: Environmental > Aquatic > Freshwater > Lake | place: USA: Georgia | collected... | reverse complement strand
GTATTCCGGGCCGCGTGTCATTAAAGAAGGTGATCTTATCAATATCGATGTGTCTGCGGAAAAAGATGGCTATTTTTCTGATGCGGGTGCGTCGCAGGTTATTGGTGAACCGAGTAAGCAGCTGGCCAAATTACTCGCAGCTGGACAATTGGCATTGGAGAATGCGATTAAAGCTGTGAAGCCGGGTGTTCGGTTAAATATAATTGGGAAAATAATTGAAGAAACTGCGGCCAAAACCGGATTCACAGTCATCAGAAATTTGGGAAGTCATGGTATTGGTAACAAGCTTCACGAAGAACCTCAGTTTATTCAGGGGTATTACGACCCCGGTGATCGACGGATTCTCGAGGAAAATGTGGTGATCACGATTGAACCGTTCGTATCAACCGGTGCTATCAAGGCGCGGGAAATCGGAGATGGTTGGACGCTCGCCACAAAACCCCATCAAAAGACTGTCCAGTTTGAGCATACCATGGTGGTCACGGCTGATGGCCCAATTTTGATGACCCTTATTTAGGGTTTTTTAACCTGTTACTTACAGGTTAACTCGGTGCTACAAGAGTTCGATTGAGAAGGTGAACTGACCCTCGATGGTTTTCCATCGTAGCGGCATTCGCCAACAATGAAATAACGGCGTAAAAATGAAGTCGAGGGTCCGGTACCGAGTATTATCCATATCGTAATTGACTTCGATCCCATAAGTGGATGTTCCGATTGTCGACAAAATCTTTGTCCCGATTTCGGTGCCTTGAATCGCATATTTCCGCTCGAATTCAAATGGGCTCAGATTCGTGGTGGCCCATAATTTTTGAGTGAGCGAGCATTCAATTGTCGCAAGGGCCAACGCTTCTGAAACTGCAATCCGTCCAAACCATCGTTGCCACGGGCCAGCATTGGCGTAAAAATTCCCGTAATACAGGCTTTTGAGCTCTAATGTGGTGGTGTCTCGCAGTGCCCAACGTTTGGTGAATTCCCCGGATATTGCCGTTTCATAGTCTGTTACTTCATTTCCTGTAATCGTTCGTTCTTGTGTTAAGGCGTGGTCGATCATTCCGCTAATTTCGAAATTGGGGATTATGGGAAGTGGATTTATTTGAAACCCAACGAGATACGGTTTAGAAACCCGAGAATCGTTTATAAGCTCTCTCAAGGTTGATCCCATCTTAAATTGTCCCGCCGGGAGATGAAATCTTTGCCCCAATTGATCTATCATTCCGATAACGAAGTCGTCAGAACTGGCTGTGGGGATAGTGGGGGTGTCTAAGTCCAGGCTTGCAATCAATTGGTATTCCAATCCATCGGAGCCATTCGAGGCCGTTTTAATATTGATTCTAGATTGATTGTCCCAGCGCTGGATGTGGGTTACGCCAACAACCGGTCCCAAATTTTGGCAATATTCAAGGATGAGTGCGCCATTACTGTTTTTATTGAAAAAATATCCCAGTTTTTGACGAATATATCCGCCTTCGACGGGATTGGCACCAATTTCAGGAATAGACGAATTGGCAGCCAATAAGCTGTAGTCACGTGAGCCATAGATAAATGTAGGCATCCACAATACGGGTACTGATCCTATTGATACCCAATTATCAAACGATATGAATACGCCCCATTGGGGGTAAACTTCCAATAGAGAGGATCGGATGGTGTAGTCAGGTGTGACTGAATCACATCCGGTTATCGATGCCGTATTGATCGTTATTTTCTCTGGAGTGATTTGCGTGGTTTTACCGTCAATTATCAATTTGCCGAGCTTGCCCTTGAGCGATCGAACCGTACCGGTGTAGGTGCTACCGTCATAGGTGATTTGATCGGCGGAAAAGCGGTGATTAGTACCGATTAATGCGACATTGCCACTCACTACTCCAACTCGTGACTTTGAATTAAATTCAAACTGATCTGCACGGGTGCTGGTGTTTCGGTATTCAATCACTACATTTCCAGTAGCAGACAATTGATTTTCAGAGGTTGTATAGGTAATTTCCGTCGCGTTTAAGGTGACTTGAGGATCGGGTCGTCCCGCGTATACAAGTGTCGTGGATACGACTATTGTTGCCGTAACTAAAATCCAATATCTCATTGGGGTACGATATGAAGTGGGGCGGCAGGTAGGAATCGAGAAATATCACGCTTGAATACGAGGTTAACATCTCCGGTGGGGCCATTTCGCTGCTTTGCGATGACAATTTTGGCGGGGGAGGTCTCTTCGCTTTGTCCCTCGTAATAATTGTCCCGATGAATAAACATAATCAGGTCAGCCGTTTGCTCGATTTCACCTGACTCACGAAGGTCACTCATCTGGGGGCGCTTGTCCTGGCGTTTTTCGACATCTCGGCTGAGCTGGGAAAGTGCAATGATCGGAATCCCTGATTCCTTTGCGAAGGCTTTCACCTCACGAACAATTTCCGAAATTTCTTGAAACCGATTTTCAATACGTTTTTTACTGGATTTCATCAGCTGCAAATAGTCAATAATAATGAGTTTGATGTCTGCATCTAATTGGAGTCGTCGGCACTTTGCCCGTAGTTCTAACGGTGAGATTGCGGCGCTATCATCAATAAAGATAGGGGCTTCTGCCAATCGTCCAAATGCCTGGTTCAAATCGCGGTATTCGTGATCTCTCAAGTTTGCGGTTCTGAGACGTTTTGAATCCAATTTTGCTTCAGAGCATAACAATCTCATTGCAAGTTGTTCTTTGGGCATTTCGCAACTAAAGATGGCGACCGGTAACTGCTTCTGGATTGCGGCATTGGCTGCAAAATTAAGTGCGAGCGTGGTTTTCCCCATTGAAGGCCTGGCTGCCAGAATAATGAGGTCACCATATTGAAATCCGGAGGTCATCTGATCCAAGTCTTTGTATCCGGATGTTACACCAATGATCTTGTCTTCATTGGTATAGGTTGATTGGATCGTATCGAAAACGGTATTGAGCACCGTTTTTAGTGGAACAAAGTGATCTTTTACTGTTTCTTTGGAGACGTCCATAATCATTTTTTGGGCGTGTTCCATTGCTTCTTTGGCTTCTGCGGCGTCATCAAATGCGGTTTTGACGATGTCGGACCCCACGTCAATAAGGGTGCGCAGTAGGTATTTTTCTTCAACAATTTGGGCATATTTTTCGACGTTGGCTGCTGTCGGAACGGAATCTAAGACCTCGGCCAGATATGATCGCCCACCGGTTTCATCTAGTGAATTGGTTTTTCTGAGTTCTGCAGAAATGGTAACCAAATCAATGGGTTCGTTACGTTCGTATAGTGCCAAAATTGCTTTGAAAATATGAGAGTTGGCATCGCGATAAAAATGGTCTGATTTGACGCTACCAATAACCTGGGCCAACGCGGTCTTTGACAGCATTAAGGAACCTAGGAGTGATTGTTCTGCATCGAGGTCCTGAGGGGGAATTCTAAGGTGATCGGTATTTTTGCTCATTGGGCGTTTACAATATCATCCAAAGCGCTTTCTAAGGTAGGGAAGCGTGTCGTGAGTCCAAATGATGCTGGCGTAACGACAGAATACTCAAAAAATGGATTTTGGATGCAGTAGGTTTCCCATGGCGCGATGGTGATTCGAAATAGACTTGCTAAAAAAAAGACCATTTTGGTTGGGATCTTAATTCTAAAATAGGGGCGAATTTTGAAGTATCGACAAAGGCGGCGAATGGTATCTTTGCCAGTCATTACAGGGTTGCCGAGGGCGAAGGCTCGTTCCTTGGTGTCAGCAGTGAGTAGATGAATCGCGCATTGGGCAATATCGTGAGCATGTAGAAAATGGAATTTGGCGTCGATATAAAAAAAACGCAATATTTTAAGATATCTTAAGTTGGGCAGAATTCCTGAGCTAATATGAGAGTAGGGGTGGGTCTTATCCCCCCCAAATACGAGTGTAGGAAACACCGTTATGATCTTGTCTTTTAACGGGTGTTCCGAAAGTTTTAAATACCCAAAGTATTTTGACCGAACATATCCTGGCCCATATTGACCAGCTTCTGGAATCGGCATGTTTCTGGCCCCTAATATACTTGCCGTCGAGAAATAGACAATGCGCTTCAACGTTTCAGGGTTGGTCATTTCAAATAATTGGTGTGTTTTTGTGACATTTAATAGAGTGGCGTAATCTGAATTACTCCAATCCGTAAAAATGTGAATGATATACTCCATTTCTTGGATAAGGGGCTTTAATTGTTCGATAAATTCCATGTTGCCGATATGTAAGATGACATTGGGATGATCGGTTGGCCTCCATTGGAGCTTGCTGTTTTCGCGAACCAACAGGTGAATCTCCCACCCACCTTGTGCGAGTAATTGTTCGGTAACATAATGGCCAACGCATCCGCTGGCCCCGGTAATAAATAGTTTTTTCATTGAAAAATAGCCTCATATTCCTTCTTAGCAAACGGGTCCGTCATACCGGCAATGTAGTCGGCAACCACACGCTCCAACACTTGCCCATTCGTAGCCCGGTCTTGATAGTCTCGCGGTAATAATTTCGGATCCGAAGTAAACGCAGTGAACAACTTTTGAATAACGTCTTGACCTTTTCTGTTCATTCGGTAAATCGTCGGGTGAGTATAAAATTGATTAAATAAATAATGACGCATTTCTTTGTTTTTAATTGCCATTTCAGTAGAAAATCGAACAAGTGGCCGGTCGATAGACTGAATGTCATCGATGGTCTGGACGCTGGATTGCTGAATGTTGGCAATACTAGTACGGACAACATCTTCGATTTGAGTAGAAATAATATCGCTGTTAATGAGATATTTCAGCTCGATATCGTTAAGCGCTGTATATCGATTTCGGATTCGTAATTTGGATTCTTTCCATAAGCATACAGCCTGCGTTAGCTCGGTTTCGTCGAGTAGTGTCGATCGAATACCATCGTCAATATCATGGTTATTATACGCAATTTCGTCTGAAATGTTGCAAACTTGGGCTTCAAGCGTGACCCACGTCTTTTCATTAGGTTCGGGGTGGTCCCAAGGAGTTGAATGCTTCATCAATCCTTCTCTGACCTCAAACGAGAGATTCAACCCGGGAAACATTGGATATTTAAGTTCAAGTGAATCAATAATTCGTCGACTTTGCCGATTGTGCTCAAAGCCCCCATGATTGACCATCAATTGATTTAAGATGCGTTCTCCGGAATGGCCAAAAGGAGTATGTCCGAGATCGTGGGCCAGCGCAATTGATTCTGACAGATCCTCATTTAGCCGCAACATGCGGGCCATGTGCCGACTAATTTGGGCAACCTCAATGGTGTGAGTTAACCGAGACCGGTAGTGGTCGGATTCAGTTGCGATAAAGACCTGTGTCTTGTGTTTGAGTCGTCGAAACGCTTTAGAGTGTATGATGCGATCTCTGTCGCGTTGGAAGCAGGTTCGCGTCTCTGATGCTGGCTCAAAGTGGGTACGCCCTTTAGAGCCAGCAGCCTTGGCAGCATACGGCGCAAGGAATCGAAGTTCTAAATCTTCGAAGTATTGCCGCATGCCAACCGATGTCTAAACGAGAGAGAAACGGATAAATTGAGTAACAGTTCGGCCTGTTGGCAAAACAGCCGCAACGGTTTTGGTTGGGTCTTTAACAAAGTCTTGTTCGAGCAAGCAAACGTCTTTGTAAAACTTACTAATTTTTCCGAGCACCAATTTATCCAAAATAGCTTCAGCCTTGCCTTCGTTTCTGGCTTGGGCTTTGATGATCTCCGCTTCACGTTCGATTTCAGTTGATGATACTTCTTCTTTCCGAACAAATTGTGGCGCAGATGCCGCAATGTGCATGGAGATATCTTTACCAATTTCGGCCGATACATCGCCATCAAATGATACAAGTACCCCAATTTTTCCGTTGGAATGGACATATTGTCCGATTGCGTTTCCGTCGACAACTGCTAGGCGTCTGACGCTGATGTTTTCTCCAAGTTTTAATACAGCTTCAGAAACAAATTCTTTGAAGCTACGTTCGTTAAATGATGCTGATTCAAGTGCTTCAACTGTGGAAATACCTTGCGCCAGAACGGCTGCTGCAATAGATAACCCAAATTCACCGAACGATTCGTTATTGGCTACGAAATCGGTTTCACACGACACCTCAACGACGGCTGCTTTGGTGCGATCAGAAGAGACTTGGGTAAACACTTTTCCTTCACGGGTTTCGCGATCTGATTTTTTCGCTGCTGCAGATAGTCCTTTTTCGCGAAGGTATTTAACGGCTTCTTCAAAATCACCTTGGGTTTGTTCAAGTGCTTTTTTGCAGTCCATCATACCGACACCGGTTTTTTCTCTTAACTCTTTTACTTTTGAAGCTGTAATTTCCATTATTCTATTTCCTTGAATTCAAAGTCCTATGCAACCGGTGTTTCAGAAAATTCCGGTTCTACAACATCTGCAGCTTCGGCTTCATCCTCAGTTGTAAAGGTACCAGCAGCAGAATCTAATACGGGGGTAGGGGTTTCAAAATCTTCGACAACGATACCGCTTTTCTCCGCCTGTCCATCCAACACCGCTTTTGCAATTACCGAACAGATTAATTTGATTGCTCGAATTGCGTCGTCGTTCGCAGGAATTGGGTATTGGACCTCCGTCGGATCAGCGTTGGTGTCAACGATACCAATTATTGGAATATTGAGCTTATTTGCTTCTTTTACTGCGAGTGTTTCGCGTTTTGTATCGACGACAAATACTAAGGAAGGGAGACGATACATGTCTTTGATCCCGTCAAGATAATAACCTAAACGAACCAGTTTTTTTCGTTTTGCGGCTGCTTCTTTATTTGATAACAATTCAAATGTTCCGTCTTCGCTCATACGGTTATATTGTTTTAGTTTGTTTACACTTTGGCGAATTGTCACGTTGTTGGTAAGCGTTCCGCCCAACCAACGGTGATGAACAAATGGCATGCCACAACGATTTGCTTCGGCTTGGATGGCATCTTGTGCTTGCTTTTTCGTGCCTACAAATAAAACGGTTCCGTTGTTTTTAACCACTTCACGGACAACTTGATATGACTTTTTGATCAGCTTAATTGTTTGCTGGAGATCGATAACGTGGATCCCGTTTCGCGAGGTGAAAATGTATCGTTTCATTTTCGGATTCCAGCGTTTGGTTTGGTGACCGAAGTGGACACCACATTCGAGAAGCTGGCGCATTGTAACCACTTCAGGTTGGCGTGGCGGCTGTGCTTGGGGTTGTTGGTCGTTCATTAGAGACCCTTTCGTAGACTCAGAACTCAACTATTGTTGAGTTCTTCAAATGTATATTCTTGAATTATAGAGTTAATTCAGAGGCTACCTAAGGTAGTGTATCTTGCTCAAATCGTCAAATTTCGGATAGATCACGATAAAAACATGTGTCCCAATGCGCATTGGTGGCCGGATTTATCATATGGCAAACCCCATTACCTTGGGGGATTACGAGATACAATAGAGAATTGGTGTCGCAATTCACTCGGATATCAACCATTTTGAGGTAATTTCCAGAGGTATTACCTTTGATCCACAATTCGTTTCGGGACGTGCTCCAAAACGTTGCGATCCCGGTGCGTTGTGTTTCGTCCAATGCGGCTTGGTTGACGTAAGCTAATGTAAGTACTGACTTCGTTTCGGCATGCTGGACAATGACAGGGATCACGTTTTGTCCAGTTGCGGCGATTGTTTGTAGTTTGTTGAAATGGAGTGGCACGTGGTGATTAGACTTTGGGAACTGCGAATCGAATATCTTTCTCGACGCTGTCTTTTCGAAATACTTCTGCGTCTGGATAGGTTTCCAGAATCCGCTGGACGAGGTCTTGGACAATGTATTCAGGGACAGATGCGCCGGAACTAATCCCAATTTTACTTTTGCCGACAATCCAACTTGAGTCAAATTCGGCGACTGAATCGATTAAGTAAGACGGATTTCCCGTCTTTTCTGCCGTTTCTTTTAGACGGTTGCTGTTCGAGCTATGACTTGATCCACAGATGATGATGACGTCACAGTATTGGGATAGTTCGGTGACGGCGTCTTGTCTGTTTTGAGTTGCGAAACAGATGTCCGACTTAGGGGGGCCCATGATCCCCGGAAACTTGTTTTTTAGGCGCTCAATCAATTTTGCCGTATCGGTGACGGATAACGTTGTTTGAGTTAGATAGCCTGCTGGTTTAAAGGGGTCGAGTTCCAATCGATCAATATCTTCTTCCGTTTCAACGACGTGTAATAGCTCAGTATCGACATATCCGGATGTCCCTACCAATTCTTGGTGACCTCGATGTCCAATCAAAACTGTTTGAACTTCTTTTTTGCTAAAATTCGTGGCTTCGCGGTGAACTTTCATGACGAGCGGGCAGGTTGCGTCGATGTAGATCAATTCGCGATTTTTGGCCTCTTCATAAATCGCAGGAGAAACGCCATGTGCACTAAAAATAACCCGCCCGCCTTCTGGGACTTCGGTTAATTCTTCAATAAAAATGACGCCCTGTTCTTCAAAATCTTTAATGACAGCGGTGTTGTGAACAATATGGTGACGAACAAACAACGGCGTGCCGTATTTTGTTAACGCACGATTAACCACTTCGATCGCACTGGCAACTCCAGCACAAAATCCCTGCGTGTGAGCTAGATGAATTTCTACCATTAGTTTTCTCCCAAGACGGCAGTCCGATTATCTTCTTTTCCGGATGCGTATTTGTCATAGGTTCCGTCGGCATATCCCGAATCTTGCCGATGGTGGTTGAGTTTGTTTTTCTTGGCATATAAGGCGAGAACTTCGTCGGCGGTTAGCCCCGCAATCGTACACATACTGACCCAGAAGTGGAGCATATCAATCAGTTCAACTTTGACATTATCCCAATCGTCGGTGTCTTTTTTCCACCATTTCCAATTTAAACTATCGATTGCTTCGCAGGATTCTTGGCGAAGCGCAAGTTCAAATTGCAGAAATTGCTGACGTTTTAATTCGGCGTCGGTTTGGATATCGGTATAGAGTGTCGGATTGATTCTCTCATTTAATGTTTTTTGCATTTCAAATACGTCGTGAAGATTCATTGGTAACTCCTTTATTTAAGCGGCCTTTAGTGGCATCGCGATATAGTCAGAAATCTCATTAAGTGCCTTGTCGATGTCGTCTAATGACCCAACATGGCACAGAATCGATCTAAATTCTTTAGCACCATGAAATCCTTTGACATAGTGCAATAGATGTTTTCTCATTTCTAAAATGCCGTATTTAGGCCCCTTGCTTTGGACCATCCATGCAGCATGTTGTCGGATGAGGGGGATCTTTTGGTCAAAATTGAGGGGGGCTTCACCAAAGGCCCAGGGGTTGCCAAACGTTGCTTGGCCAATTAGGAACCCATCGAGGTTGCCGAGCTTGGCCATTCCGTCTGCTATGGTTGTAATTCCGCCGTTAGCCAGTACTGGAATAGAGATGTGTCGACGCATTTCGTATACCGGCTCAAATTGCGCGGGTACGTTATACGGTTCTTTGTAGGTCCGCGCGTGAATACATATCATATTTGCACCGGCGGACTGCGCGCCAACTCCAAACTCGATGAGATCGTCTGCATTGCTCCAGCCCAGTCGGGTTTTGACAGAGATCGGCAAATTGGTCGCATTGGCCAACGCCTCGATGAGATTAAACGCCAATGGTAAATTTTTTCGGAGCGCCACGCCGTGCTCGGATTTGACTACCTTTTTTGCCGGACATCCCATGTTGATGTCGATTCCGGTAAAACCCATATCTTCACAGTATTTCGCTGCATTTATGAACGTTTCTAATTTTTTTCCAAATATTTGAGCAAGAATGGGTTGTTCTGAAGGGTCGAATCGGAGCTTGGCTTTAAGTTTGTCTCCCCCAAATTGTATTCCGTCCGCAGAGGTGAATTCGGTGTAGGTTAGAATATTTGGATTCACGGCTTTACACGTACGCCTATAGGCGGAGTCCGAATATCCTTCCATTGGGGCTAGTCCAATAATCGGTTTAGGGACCTCGTCCCAATATCGTTTATGCACTGGATTATGTGGTTACGGGGACTTTGGTAATTGTTCGGATAAGGGACACTATACCGGACTCTGTAAGGCTTAGGCTACTTCGCAAAGTTGAAAGCTTCCCGTGTTCAACGAACTTGTCGGGGATGGCAATCTGATGCCAGTTGCTGAGTGTTCCTGGTTTTAATTGTTGAACAATGTAGCTGTAAGCGCCGCCGATTGCACAGCCTTCCTCAACAACCAAAATGTGACGTGCATTGCTGACAATATCTTGTAGGCCGGTTACATCCAATGGTTTTACAAAGCGAAGATTAGTGACTGATATCCGGTATTCACTTAGGAGTTGTGCTGCGCGATACGCCGTCCAAACCATTGATCCAACCGCGATAATTGCGACGTCGTCCTTGCCGTCAGTGGATGGGGGAATCATTTCTTCGATCTTACCCGTTTCAATCGGGGAAAAAATACTTCCGTCTTCTGGCGGGATGGCGTCCTTTGAATATCGATACGAAACTGCTTCGGGTTGTGTTACCGACCAGCGCATCATAGCACGGAGTTCATGGCCATCTTTTGGGGCGAGTATCGATATATTGGGGATCGATAATAAGAATGCTAAATCAAATACACCATGGTGGGTGGGGCCATCTTCGCCGACAAGTCCAGCACGGTCGAGCGCGAAGGTTACGGGTAATTTCTGAATACAGATATCATGAATAACTTGGTCATAGCCCCGCTGTAAAAATGTGGAATAAATTGCAAGAATCGGTCGGATGCCGGCACGCGCAAGCCCGGCAGCAAATGTCACTGCGTGTTCTTCCGCTATGCCAACATCAAAAAAACGATCGGGGAATTGATCTGCATATTTGACCAGACCGCTACCGCCTTTCATCGCAGGTGTAATCACAACGACGTCTGGGTTGTCCTTTGCGATTTGAATGGCTTCGTCGCCAAAAATATTTGTAAAGGTTGTGGGTTTTGGTGGAGGTGGTGTCGTGCTGGATTGTGGCTTCTGTGGCGCAACGCCATGATAATTGACGGGGTCAGCTTCAGCTTCTGGTAATCCCTTACCTTTTGTAGTGATGATGTGGATCATAATCGGACCTGGGTAAGCCTTGGCGTATTTGAGTGCGCCCATCAGCATTGGAATATTGTGTCCATCTAAGGGGCCTATATATTTGAATCCAAATTCTTCAAATAACACGCCTGCTTTTTCGTCTAAAATAAGTCCACGTAGTCGTTCGACAGTTTTTTCGATGCGACGTGTCAATGGGACCCCAATTTGGGGAATTCTGCTGAATATTTGTTCAAACTTTCGTTTCGCAGAATTGTAAGTGTCTGATGTGCGTATCTTCGTCATGTAATCGGCCATGTTTCCCACTGGATGGGAAATAGACATATCGTTATCATTGAGAATGCAAATGAAATTTGACTTTAATTTCTCTACGTTATTAAGGGCCTCGAAGGCCATTCCGCCAGATAATGAGGCATCGCCAAAGACGGATATGACGCTATATTTTTCACCCTTAATGTCACGTGCATGTGCCATTCCAAGAGCCGCCGAAATTGACGTCGACGCGTGACCTGCACCAAATGCGTCATGAGGACTTTCCGCGATCTTTGCAAACCCGGCAAGTCCGTTATCTTGGCGAATTGTGAACATTTGATCTAGGCGACCGGTTAACATTTTGTGGACGTAGGTTTGATGAGAGGTGTCAAAGACAAAGCGATCAGTTGGGCTGTCAAATAACGTATGAAGGGCAAGCGTGAGCTCTACAACCCCCAAATTAGAGGCCAGGTGGCCGCCACATGCTTTACTAATCTCAACTAAACGAATTCGAATTTCCGAGGCCAATAACTCAAGATCCGAGTGAGTCATTTCTTTTAGCGAGCTAGGGAATTGAAGGTGGTCTAAAAACTGGTTTGAAGCGGTCATAATCCCCTCATAATCAAGAGCTTGACTATCAATGATACAGCGATGCCAATTAAAACTCCAACCGTGATTTCTTGCTTGGTATGGCCAAGAGTCTCTTTGAGTCTAAGGCCATCAAGTTGTCCTTTTTCCAACATGATTTCTTGAATTTTATTTAAAACGACGGCTTGTTTTCCGGCCGCATAACGGACGCCGGCGGCGTCATATAGTACTATTAACGAAAAAATGACCGATATCGCAAAAGCTGGAGAGTTCCAACCTTCTTGTAGTCCGACTGCGCAGCTCAGCGCGGTTACCATTGCAGTGTGGGATGACGGCATTCCGCCTGGGTTTGTAAAAGGCGAGAGATCGATACGTCGATTTTTGATACAACCGATGACCATCTTTAATCCTTGGGCGGATAACATGCCAAAAATTCCGGCTATCAAAGGATAATAAGTAGCTAACGCAATACCGGAAATGCTCATGTGGTTCGTGTTTCGATGTAATCGACGATGGATGCTAATAGCTGGGTATCGTGGGTGCTGAGCTTGGCAAGCGTGTGTCTTGCTGCGGTTGCTTGTTGTTTAATGAGGTCTAATGAGTGTTCGAGTCCAAAGACACGAATGTATGTCAGTTTGTTCTGATCGTGATCTTTGTTTGTGCTTTTACCTAAAGATTCAGCGGTTCCTGTGACGTCTAATACGTCGTCAACAACCTGAAATAGCTGACCAATCTGGTCGCCAAATTGAGACATTATAGACAGCGTTTCCTCTGACACATTGGCGAGTATTGCCGGCAATGATACCGATGCGGATATGAGCGCACCCGTTTTCAATGCATGGGTTTTAAATAGATAATCGGCATCTGGATTAAGGTGAATTCCTTTTAGATCCAGCACCTGGCCACCCGACATTCCTTCTAATCCGCATGCTTTTGCAAATTCACGAATTACCCGAAGAATGGCAGCCGGCGAAAAATGGGGGGCTAAATGTGTCGATAATAATTCGAATGAAAAGGTATTAAGCGTGTCACCGGCTAAGATTGCGATGTCTTCGCCGTATTGCACGTGGCAGGTGGGCATGCCACGACGTAACGAGTCGTTGTCCATAGACGGAAGGTCGTCATGAATAAGTGAATAGGTATGTAATAGTTCGATTGCACAGGCAAGGGGGTAGACAGGGTTGAGGTCTTTTGCGAATAGATTATAGGTTGCTAACACAAGCAACGGGCGAAGTCGCTTACCCCCGGCCGCAACAGAATATCGCATCGCGTCTTCCAACGACCGACGCTGATCGGTGGTTCCGAACGAGATATAATCCAGCATTTTTTCGGTTATTAATGGCCGAAATTCGTCTGAAAATATTTCAAATTGAGTTGGTTGTGGTGTCGTAATCATTGCTATTGGATTGAACCCCGTAGGTCGTTTTAATTTTGATAATTGTTTGATTTCGGTCATCTAAGGCGAGCTGGAGTTTTCTTGCCGCAGCCATTGCGGCCTCGTAATGGCTAATTGCGGCATCGATATCTTGTGTGGTTTCGAGAAACTCAACATGATTTTGTAAAGTCTCAAGCTGAATCGCAATTGGTACGGATTTTTTAGGTGGCATAGGTATTTTACTGATCGAGTACGGCTGTTGTTACGACGCCATCCGAATAGGTGATGGCGACCAAATCGCCGATTTTTACTTGTGAAACTGAGCGAATAACCGTTCCATTTTGGTCTCGGGAAATACTAAATCCTTGGGCTAGTTTTCGCAAGGGAGAGAGTAGCGTCAGCTCCCGTAGTTTACTTTGAAACTGGTCGACAGTCGTCATTTGGACGCGATCAATCTCTTGTGTCGCACGGTTTCTACAATCCTGCATTCCGCCGAAAAGTGCCTGGTTTAGTGCATCTATTTTTTGGGTCGCGGACTGTATCCACTGCTCAATACGTAATGGCAGCTGTTGATAGGCATATGTGATTGCCAGTGCCGCGGCGCTGGGCGTCGGAAAAGTGGCGTCCGCGGCAAGGTCGGACAAAGTTGAATCGATTTCGTGTCCAATAGCGGTAATGACCGGGGGCCTTGTTTCGGAAATTCGGCGTACCAATCGTTCATCGCTAAACGGTAATAGGTCCTCTGCAGATCCCCCACCTCTTGCTATTAAAATTATGTCAACGTTTGGCAGTTTTTCGGCGGCATCAAGCGCTGCGCAAACACTACCTGGACATCCCATTCCTTGCATAATCGTATCAATTATAACCATATTAATTTGAGGCGCATGTTGCGCCAATAATCTAAGTATGTCGGCGCTGGCCGCAGAATCTGGTGCTGTTATTACGGCAACATTACTTGGAAGTGTTGGGATAGGGCGCTTTTTTTCGGGATTAAACAGCCCTTCCAGAGTCAATTTTTGTTTGAGTTGTTCGAGATTGAGGGCAATTGATCCTGCACCTTTTGGCATCATGTAATTTATTTGAAACTGTAGACTGCCCCGTCGATTAAAATATCGCACCTTGCCTCTTGCAAGTATCTGCACGCCATCTTTGTAAGGGCCCTCAAAACGGGGATCTAGTCCATCGAATATGACACATTGAATGGTGGATTCACCTTCAGATAACGTGAAATACCGTTGAGCGCCGGCTTGACGTCGATAATTTCCGATTTCTCCGATTACCCAGATGTCATTTAATGGGGGGCAAGAGTCAATCCAATCGCGGATAAATAAATTAAGCTCTGAAACCGGAAGGGTTAATGGGCTAGACATTGGCATTGCGTGGGAGTGTATCACTTGTCTTAGTATTTTGCGTTACTTCCTTGTACTATTTTGACGATGAGAATTCGGGATCGATTTACGGCGCTCTATCAGGAGAGCTGGCAGTTTATAACGAAGGGCAATACGCGATGGGTTATTCTGTTCGTCGTTCTTGCCTTGCTGTTTAGAACCGCATCATCAACGTGGGTAAAAAAATGGGTCGTTGGAGAAATTTCTCCGCCCGATATCGAGATTTTCGATTCATCGATGCGGGGGTACGACCACAATCGACTGTCTTGGATTATTAAAGCAAAGACCATTACGGCAAAGGGAAATAAGACTCAGTTTCACGTTGATAGATTGTATGGCGGGCAATTATTTGATGAAAATGGACAGGTTGTTGTGAGAGATATTACGGCTGCGTCTGGCGATGTCAATGTCCGTTCCAGAATGATGGTGTTACGGGGTGTTACCGCCGACCTTGGATACCGGCGTCCCAACTCAAAGCGGGGACTTATCGCGGCTGAAAAGCGGCCGAGAAGCGTTACGATTCAAGCGGATGAATTGAGATATTACGGCAATTCGAAACGGACATTTTTGTCCGGGCAGGTTTCGATAATGCAAGGATCTCATCGGATTGTACCCAAAAACGGCGTTGAGGTTGATAACGGTCAAAATGTTGCCTACATTAAGGATGGATTTACGATTTATGCTGATCAAGTAGTCATTACTGGGAATACGATGACGATTTATATCGACGAGGAGTATTCAATTGTTCCCGATGGAATTAAAGGGTATCGCCCTGTGTCACCGACGGAAGATCCGGACTTGGATCCTCGGGAGAATACGCTACGTCGACTGCCCACTTATTTTTCATCAACCTCGATGAGGTTTAGCAGTAAAAACGGAGAGGATTTGATTGAGTTAAATGGTGCCGTGGTTATTTCCCAATCTGATAAGTCGGTGGTCTCTGATCGGTTGATATATGATCGAGCGGGAGATGTACTTACCTTTGAAGGAAATGTGGTTTTAAAGTCCAATCAGCTCCGATGGGCATTACGCCAACGAAAAGAAATTAAAAATGATGAAATTCGTAAGGCTATCAATCAGCCCATCAAAATCTTGGGGAATCGGGCTGTATTTGAGGGCGGTCCAAAACGGGTGAGGGTAATTGGAAATGTTCAAATTTATCAAGACGGCCAGTTTGCGTTGGCGCAAAAATTGGAATTCGAAGATAAAGATACGTTAATTCGCTTGGTTGGCGGCGTCAGTTTTGAGAAAGAAAATAAAGATACTCTTCGATGCTCTGAGTTGATGATTGATATCAATAAAGAAGAAATGATCGCCAAAAAGTCGATTACCACCGAATTTAAATTAAAACCAAAGATATCAGATGCTGATCGTTGATAACGTTACGATTCGTCGCGGAGCAGAGGTCGTTGTTTCCGGAATTTCTTTGGCTGCACAACGGGGAGAACTTATTGCGCTTCTGGGTCCAAATGGTGCCGGAAAAACGTCGTTTTTGAGGACGTTGGTTGGACTGATTCCAATTGCATCCGGTAGCATTTCGTGGGAGGGCATGTCGTCATCTGATCTTGGGCGGAAGTGGTATTCCCATTTTGGATATTGCCCCGATCGTGCGCCATTGATTTCGGAGTTATCCGTGAAGGACTACTTGGGTATTGTCCGCGATATTAAGTCCCCGAATATTCCGATTTCTGCAATTGATGATGTCATCGAGGGGCTCGGATTGACGTCCGTTCAGGATCGACAGTGTGGAGATTTGTCATTTGGATTTCGGCAACGGGTGTCGGTCGCACAGGCTGTTTTGTCATCGCCGGACGTCATTGTTTTGGATGAGCCGACCCAAGGGATGGATCCCGAACAAGTTGTTTTTTTTAGAAATTATATTCGACGTGTCATGGTGGATCGTATTGTCGTTATGGCGACCCACCACCTATCTGAATTGGTGCATCTCGATGCGATCTATTACATTTTGGATAAAGGCCGTTGTGTTGATAACGGAGTCGCTTCACACTCTCTCGAACAACGGTATCTATCGATCTTAAGAGGATAGGAATGAATTCACAATGGCGTGCGGCAAAGGCCGTGATAAAACGGGATTGGATTTCGACGATGCGACGCAGACTGGTTCTGGGGCTCGTTGGGAGTTTTGGCGGAATTGTTAGTGTCATATTTTTAATCCTTATTAATTCTACCCGCCAGCCTAATGTCATTTCGATGATGGTTGCGGTAGTTGGGTTGATTGCAATGGTGTTAGTTCCGGTCATCGCGGCGGCACCCATTGTAGATGATTTTATAAGCGGATTTGATGATCTTGTGGTCTGTTCTCCAATCGCAAGTGTCACCTGGGTCGTCGCGCGGTGGCTATCGGGAATGGGGGTTGTTATTGCGATGTTATGTGGTAGCCTCGGTATTCTCGTGGCATTATGGATTTTGGCGACCCCCGATTGGGGAATGATCGTGGTTGCATATTTGGGGTGGATCTTGATGGGGATGGCATTGGTTGCAATTGGCGTATGGGCGGCTGTCTTGACGCGTCGCCTGGTGGCAGCGTCCGTGGTGGCAATAGGTGTTGGATTGGGGCTGTGGATACTGGCGCCCATTTCAGTTTTGACTTCAGGGTCTGTTGCACGGGTCGTCAATGCCATTGCATGGGTCAATCATACCTATGGGTTCGAGCAAGGCATTATTAACGGTGGCGATGTGATGTACTTTGTTATTCTTACCGCGATATTTTTGGGAAATGCTAGGTGGCTTTATAATCGTCGGAGATCCGAATGAAGACCGTGAGGTGGTGGATTGGGATTGTATTGTGGACGACGGTTGGGGTGTTGGGGATCACAACCGTCACCCATCGGCTGCCGGAATGGGATTTGACGCGAGGGCGGTATAATACGGTGTCGCCTGAAAGTATCGCGGCGCTGGTTCAATTGACCGAATCCATCACGATACGGGCTTATTTTCAGGAAAATGGCGAAGATGCTGATCGCATTCGTCGGGTGCTTTCGCAGCTGAAGCAACAGTCTACGGAGATGGACTTTGAAATCATCGATATGGATGTGTATCCTCAAAAAGCGGCGCTCGATCACGTTACGGACTATGGAACCATAGTTGTCAATGTGGGTGATCGTCGTCGGATTATTTATTTTTCAGAGTTAATGGCAGAGGGGCATTTGGACGCAGTTGGTGCGGTAGCCGAACGAAGTATTGTCGATACTATCCGATTTTTGACAACCCAACGATCCTTTGAGATTTTGGCAATTACGGGGCATGGGGAGCGTCCAATCGATGGTGCGGATCGAAAGTCGTTGTTTCAATGGGTTCGCCTATTGTCAGACGACGGTTGGCAGGTTCGCCAGCTATCCTTGATTACGTCGCCACAAATACCCTCGAACGGGGTTCTGCTCATTGCAGCCCCCATGTACGTTTATTCTGAATTTGAAATTGAGACCATTCATCGATTTATTAAGTCTGGCGGGCGATGCATTGTCTTGGGTGATTTTGGCAATCAAGAGGTACTAAATCCACTTACATTTCCCATGGGAATTAAATTTCAAGAGTCGCTGGTCGTCGATTCCAAGCACAGTGTGCCAAATACCCCCGCGTTTCTTATTCCGCGCATCCAGGTGACACCCATTACATCTCCATTATTACGGGAAAAATTGCCGGTCATTTTGCCGGTATCGGTTGCGATTGACATCGATGGCGCCCGGGCTAAGGTCCCTTTGCTCACTAGTTCTACCGGCCAAGTCTTGGGGGCGATCGTGAGTTTTGGTGATGGAGGTATATTGGTTTTTGGTGATGTGGATTGGGTGTCTAACGAATTTATCGTAACGCCAGGTAATCGGCGGCTATCGCTAATGATGGTTCGTTTTTTGTGCGGCGACACTCCCGGTGATGTTGATGTTCATGCAGAAAAAATATCATCCATTGTGTTAACGGCATCGGGATGGTGGATCATGATTATTAGTTCGTTATTGGTACCTTTTCTGATCTTCGCCTGGATGGGCATTCGACGTCGATGACAGACTGGCTTCGGTCCGTTAAGCAGTGGGGTATTCCGTTGTTTCTCGCCATTTTAGCGATGGTGTTGGGTTGGCAGCTTCGTCGGCCCTCCGATGGCGCTAATGCCCACGTCACTACGATAACGGGAGTGTCGTCAATTGTAGTCAACCAGAATCAACAAGCCTTCGAAGTGAGCCGTAGGCCGGCTGGGTGGGTTAATGTCCGACATCCGAGCTGGCAACTTGACCCAGATTATATTGAGCAATGGCTTTTAGCTATTCAGCGGGTGTCTATTGTCAGGCCCATTTCACGAGATGCCCCGTCCGAATTTGGCCTAGTCTCTCCCGCAATGTCCATCAGGCTGGCAAATACACGCCAGCAAGTCACTACGATAAAAATTGGTAATCGAGCACCTAATGGGGCTATCTATATTTTGGTTAACGATAGTATCTACCTCGCCGAACGTGAGTCGATTCGATCGATTTGGAAAGACGCGGCGGACTTTCGTGACAATCGGCCATTTCGAAAATTGGTTATTGGAGCTACTCACTTGATCCGCATTCCTGGGCTGCGGAGCGCCGATCCCGTATTAACTCTTGATCGGGGTAAAGCGACCGGACTTTGGTATGTAAATTCGACCACCAATATGATTATTGAATCTGACCGTGTATCGAAATTGCTTGGGGCAATTCAGTCGATGAGTGTTTTTCGATATATACCTGAGCCTCCTGGACCGGTTCGGGAGATTGTTTTAGCCGGCCAAGTTCAGGCGCGTATTAGGTGGAAATGGGTTTCTAAAGAAACTGCAGCTATTGATCTTGGGGGGGGGGAGTGGGGGATTGTCCTACCCCTGTTTTTGAGGCAAATCGACGAGTTGTATCAATTGCCAATGGGGGAACGCCCAATTTCATTAGATCGGTTCAAATTCGACAAAATTGAAATCGAGACATCGCAAAATCGGATCGTATTGAACCGGAATGATGTCGGCCATTGGAGGGACGGCCGAAACCGGATTGTGACGGTGCCCTTACATAATTTCTTGGCGGAACTTCAGCACTTTCGGACGGCAAAAGGCCATTTGAAATCGGGGGATCGGATCTCCTTAACTGTTTCATCGGGGAATAATAAGGAGTGTTTCAACCTTGTTAAATTAGATGACTCGGCCATTCAAATTCAGAGTGAGTTACCTCGTGCCGCAGTGATGCTCAATGGAGATGCAAACGGATTGTGGGAAAAACTTCATAAATTGACTGTGGCACGCTGACTTGTTTATACTTTCGCGCCTATGTCATTACCACATCATCAGATTCAAATTGTCTCCGGTTCGTCTCATCCTAGTTTAGCGTCGGATATTGCGTCCCAGTTAGGTGTTCAATTAGGTCGTGTCACACTGTCTCAATTTAGTTGCGGAGAGCGGTACGCTCGCGTCGACGAATCGATTCGGGGCGATGAGATTTATGTGATTCAAACCATCGGACCAACGCCTAATGATGATTATATGGAACTCTTTTTGATGATGGATGCATTGAAGCGCGCGTCTGCGTCGGCGATTCACGTCGTGATCCCTCATTTTGGGTATGCGCGTCAGGATAAAAAATCTGCTCCTCGGGAGCCCATTTCTGCACGATTGATGGCAGACTTGATGTCCGCTGTTGGATTTGACCGATTAATTACGGTTGATCTTCATGCGGATCAGATTCAAGGCTTTTTTAACCAGCCAGTGGATCACTTAACTGCATTGCCATTGTTTGTCGATTATTTTGCCCAAAAACAGCTAAAGGACTTGGTTGTCGTTGCTCCGGACGCCGGACGTGCTAAATTTGCCAAAAAATTAGGTGATCGTTTAGGTGCTCAATTGGCGATTATGCACAAAACCCGTCCTCAACATAATGTTGCGGAGATTATGAATATTGTCGGGGATGTTAAAGGTAAGACGTTGTTGTTGGTTGACGACATGGTCGATACCGCTGGCTCTGTAACCTCTGGTATTGACGCGCTTCGTAAACATGGCTGTAACGATGATATTTATTTAGCAACAACGCACGCGGTCTTTTCAGGCCCTGCCGTAGAGCGATTGTCTAAAGCAAATTTCAAAGAGATTGTTGCGACTGATACGATTCCAATTCCGGAGTCGAAACGCTTCCCGTCATTGCGGGTGTTGTCGATTGCGCCGTTATTGGCCGAAGCGATCCTGCGGAATCACGAGCATAAATCTATATCGTCGCTCTACGAATAAATAGGGCTACTCCGTTATGGTGCCGCTGTGACTGCCTCAATTACAGCTTGCGTTGTTAACAACTCCGGCAAAACCACCATTTGTCGCCCAGGTCGATATACGACGTAAGCAGGTACGCCCGATCGTCCGATTGCTCGGAGTGCTTGGGTAATCTCGGGATTGCGGTCAGTCCAGTCAGCTTTGAATTTACGGACCTTATATTTCGAAAATGCGTCTTCTACCCCCTTAGATTTTAGAACCGTTTGTTCGTTGAATTGGCAGGTTAAACACCAATCCGCCGTAAAATCGATAAATATGGTGTCGTTACTTGCTTGGGCCTCGGTAATCGCGGTGTTGGAATACGGTTCCCAAATCATATCGCTTGTGTGGTTGAGTTGGTGAATTTTGTGGAGCGTAATTGCGCTTACGACCACTGCACATCCAATGGCGACGTACTTCCAGTTGCTTTGATTAAACGCCAGTTTTCCGTATGCCCATAACGCGGCTACCACGCAGATGGTGCCCAATAGTGAGATTAATGCAGCACTTGAGCCGGCTTGATTGGATAGTACCCAAGTGAGCCAAGCAACCGTCGCGAGCAATGGAAAGGCCAGCGCCTGTTTTAGTGTCTCCATCCATGGGCCTGGTTTTGGCAATTGAGATACCCATTGGGGCATGAACGATAAAATTAAATAGGGGAGTGATAACCCAATTCCCAGTGCGGTGAAAATGAGCACTGCGATGATTGTCGGCTGGGTCAGTGCAGCTCCCAATGCGACTCCCATAAATGGTGCTGTGCAAGGGGTAGCAACAGTGCTCAATAATGCACCATTAAGAACGGTGGATAGGGGGGTATCCGACTGTTTGGTTGCGAGTCGGGTGAGGGAGGTACCAATTTCAAACGCCCCGAACAAATTGGCTGCCAACGCAGTGAAAACGAGAATGAGTGCGCTGATAATGAGTGGTGACTGTAATTGGAACCCCCATCCAATGGCTTCAGTGCCAGCCTTAGCAGCCAATAAAATTCCTGCAAATCCCCAAATCGTGGAGATGATCCCAAATGAAAATAAAAGGCCATTCTTGCGTAAGCGTGTCGGATGTGCGCCTGATAATCGGGCCAAAGATAAGATTTTTAAGGATAGAACCGGAAACACGCAGGGCATTAGATTGAGTAATAGTCCTCCTAAAAATGCGCCCGCCATCGCAGCCCATGGGAATTGGAACGTGTTTGGTGGGATAATGGATTGTGCAACGATCGGGACGGTATGTGGATCGATGGTCAGGGCAAGTGTTGCGGATTCGGGGATACATTCGGTATTGCATACGATCCAAGAGACAGATGCAGTTACGGATAGTGGGGTAGCGATGTTGGGTCTTAGCCTATAGGGCAATGTAACGCTTCCTGAATATCCGTAACTGGTAATCGGCCCAAGAGTGAAAGGTTGGTCTTTTGGCCATGGAAGAGAGATCATGGTATTTGCGGGGCGCCAAGAGACCGCAGTGGGTTTTCCAACGTCTCCGGGGTTTTGGCCGTAAATATGCCAACCAGTTGGTATGTCAAGTTTTACCCCAACTTCAATGGGTGAATTTGGGTTTGTGCGGTACGAGAATAGTGTCGATTTAACAATTGATCCATGCATTGTTGTGCCGAATAGCATGGATATCAATAGCACTAGTATCTTTCGATGTTTTTTAATAGTAGTCATTGGGAATAGCCTTCTTAAATGTCTTCACTACCTAAACGTAAACTTTCAGAACATCGCTCGTTATTAGCGCCGGCGCCCCGTATAAAACGAGGCGGACTTACGGATTTTGCTTTTGCCATTGATATATCGCCCCGCCGTGCAGAGTTAGTGGATCGAATAAATTCAAATCCACTGATGAAACCCCACCGACACATTCCACAATTTTCAACCGAATTGTCAGTGGCGATCCATGAACTTGTAGAACGCCTTCGCCGATTTAGACAAAAGAAATAGGTTTGTTGCGGAGTGGTATCTCGTCGGATGGTACGAGTATATATTCAATTTTTAGCTCAAATCCTCGACTCTTTAATGTTGATCGGATTCCACTATCAACTAACCCTAACTTGAGTGAGGCCTTACTAATATTACCCAGTTCATTAAGGGCATCGGTAAATTCCGCGACTGTTATGGTTTTTTTGCCTACAACCAGCGCTTCTGTCCCGATTACTTTTTTTTCATTGCGCCCCGTAATCGGTAAGTTTTCATTTTTGATGATTTGAAACCGTCGCCCGATCCGGAATCCTTTTCGTAATAGCTGAATCTTAACAATGTTGGGATCGACCTGAAATGAAATTGCCGCACGGGTGATATTCCCACATTCATTTAGCTTTTTCATGAATGCATCATGGTCGATTTCTTCCATTCGTTGGCGGCCTCTACGTTTCTTTTCCATATTGGTTTTCCTCGCATGCGTGTGGCTTTTAGTGTAGGATGCCATTATAAAGGGTATTGGTGTTTACTCAAACATTCAATTTTGCCAGGAGAGTTATTAATGGAATGGTCTGATATTGTTCGTTTAATTCAATCTGGTGATTCTGTATCTACTAAATTCTTTAAACAGATTGATGATCCCTCTGTGCTGGCTCAGGTTGTTACTGCATTTGCCAATACTATTGGTGGACAAGTTGTGATCGGTATCGACCGCGCAAACCTGCATTTCTTAGGGTCCAATCTATTGGAATCAGAGCTTGCGCTGATTTTGTCCGAGATTAAACCCCGGGTATTCACCCGTGTTGCTGTGGTTGAAAAGGGGGACCGGGTTATTCATGTTATTGAGGTTGAGATGGGGAATCAACGCCCCTATTCTTATCAAAATACGATTTATACGCTAGATGAAACTCGCCCATGGGGATTCAAGCTTGTTGAGGAGGCGCTGCCATCCGGAGTCAAATCCTCTGTGGCGACTGCCTCGGTTAATTCGGATGTTGGTTCGGACCTTGATTCTGACGCGGGGTCCGCAGACAGTTTGGAGTCTACTCATGTGGCGTTAACTGAGTCCGCAAGGGTGGTTTCAGATACAATACCCGGGTTTGATATGAATCAAGTTGGCAACAGCCGCTTATCCTGGCGCCAAATCGAAGTCATTAATTATCTGAAGTCTAACCCCGTTATCCAAAATAAGACTTATCGTGCATTGTACGGGGTTTCTCACAAGACTGCGCATTTGGAATTAACAGATCTGGTTACACGAGGCGAGATAATTCAAAGGGGATCTGGGCGTAGCACCCACTATGTTGGGTCACCGAGTTAAATCGGTCGTCCTATCCAGTCTTTCATAACAGCCTGATAATTTAATTGGACTAATCGTTCTTTGATTTGGTCGAGAGACCGATGGTCGGACGTTTCAAATTGGGGATTGGTGTCAGTCCCTGAGTATCCGCCGGGAGCGGTATTCGACTCGGCAGACATTTGAGTGATTCCGAGGGGCATTAAATTGTCTCGTAGTGTTGCATTTTCACGTGTCGACATCGTAATTCCCAGATCAGGAAAACAGAGTCTAAATGCTGTTATAAATTGAACAACATCTTGATCTGTAACAGGATGCTTAATATCGAACTCGCTACCCATATCATTGATTCGGGGAAAGGAGATTCCGTATTTGCTTTTCCAGTACGTTTTCTGCATATAACTGAGATGATGGGCCAACGCTAACGCATCGTAACGCCAGTCCGATAAACCCAATAATGCACCAAGGTTGATGGAATAAAAGCCTGCCCTTGCTCCGAATTCTACAGCGTCCAATCGATTGGAAAACTGCTTTTTCTTCCCAGCTAAATGGTAGGTGGCATAATTTTCTGGGTGATATGTTTCTTGAAATAAAGTTAGTCCGTCGACACCACTGTTCCGGAGTATATGATAGTCGGGTTCGGACATGGGTTGGACCTCGATACTAATGGACGAAAAATACGGGCGCATCATGCGAATTGCATTTGCGATGTAATTGGTGCCCGCTTGATCTTCCGCTTCGCCGGTCAACACGATGACGTGGTCAAATCCACGATTATTGAGAACCTTCGATTCTTGGATAATTTCAGCGTCATTGAGGCGTCTGCGTTGGTATTTTTTTTCGACGCTGAACCCACAGTAGGTGCATTTGTTGTAGCAGTAATTCGATATATACATTGGAATGAATAGTTGAATAATTCGTCCAAACCTCTGAACGGTTAGGGTGTGAGAACGTTGGGCCATGGGTTCCAAAAATGACTGGGCCGCTTGCGATATGAGAATCGGAAAATCGTGAATTGAATGGTGGTGACGACTCAACGTTTGGGCGACATCTCGGGCTGTAATCTCGGCAAGGCCTTCAAATTGCGATTGGATGCCGAGTGTAGGTAATAGGGCGCTAAACATGCAAAAACCCCGTTAATGGGGATGATGCATGGGCCGTAGATTGTCGATTTGGGAGTCCCGATAGATAGCCGATTCGACCCGCTTGCACGGCTAATTTGAAGGCGGATGCACACGCAATCGGATCAGATGCCGTGGCAATGGCCGTATTGACCAAGACTGCATCCGCACCCAATTCCATTGCCTGCGCGGCATGAGAGGGTGCGCCAAGACCCGCATCGACAACAACCGGGACCGTGGCTTGAGCAATAATGATCTCAAGAAGTTCCTTAGTCCTAATCCCTTGATTGGATCCAATGGGTGATGCAAGCGGCATAACCGTTGCACAACCGGCTTCCTCTAGTCGTTTTGCTAGAACCGGGTCGGCGTTCATATAGGGTAAAACTGTAAATCCTTCTTTTACGAGACGTTCTGCAGCTATCAATGTCTCGATTGGATCAGGCATCAAATAATTTGGGTCAGGAATGACTTCAAGTTTGACCCATGATGAAACACCGGAGAATTTGCCAATTCGGGCAATCCTGATCGCGTCGTCTGCATTTCGAGCTCCGGATGTATTGGGTAAAAATAAGTAGGTGTTTGGATCGATGATTGTCGTAAACGAATCGGTTGGGGAATTAAAGTTTACCCGTCGTAATGCGACCGTTATGATTTCTGATCCCGATGACACTATTGCATCTTTCATGACGGCATCAGATTGAAACTTTCCGGTTCCGACCAAGAGTCGGCTATTAAATGATCGTCCGGCAATGATTAATTCGTCGTTCATGGGGGCGGATTGTACCATAGGACGTCGCAAGGCATAATACTTGGATATGGAAATTAATAAGAATATTAGTTGGTCAATGTTTGACCGAATTGCGCCAACCTATGATAAGGCGAATCGATGGTTGTCCCTAGGCATTGATCGATATTGGAGGCGGCGCTTGGTAGCGCAACTCCCGAAAGATGCCGCTGTCATTGTTGACTTGGGAACCGGTACCGGGGATGTTTTGGGGATACTTGCTATCCAATTCCCTGACGGACAGTGTATTGGAATCGATCCATCCGAGGGGATGCTTGCACTTGCGGAACAAAAGCTATCCAACTTTCGAAATATCACCCTTCAGGTGGGGCATTCTCAATCTGTTTTGTTGGAATCGGGTAGCGTCGATGCGTTAACGATGGCGTTTGCAATTCGTAATGTTCCGGATGTCGCTGCCTCACTTTCCGAGATGATACGTATTCTGAAACCCGGCGGGGTGGCCTGTATATTGGAGTTTTCAATTCCGAAGTCGCGGGTGATTCGACTATTTTATTTGATCTATTTTAGATATGTATTGCCCTGGCTCGGTGGACTTATTTCTGGGGATCGCGATGCCTATCGATATTTGAACGTGACAGTGGAAGGTTTTCCTTACGGCGACAAATTTACTGCACTGATGACGGATAGCGGATTTCGAAACACTCGCATCGTGCCTCTGACTTTTGGTATTGCGTCAATTTATATTGGGGAGCGATGAGGTTGCGGTTACCCTATTCTCTTCTGTCTGATTACGGCGCGGCTAACGACGCTCAGATACTTGCAAGTTCGACTGACGTGATCTCGTGGCAAGATATCTTGTCCGAGTTACCCGTGGGAGATCGGTTTTGTCTGGGACGTCGGGGGCATCGGGATATTTTATGTGGTGGCGGTCGTATAAATCATTTTTCGGGCGTGTTGCCGGAGTTGGGGAATCGGTTGAATGAGCGCAAACATGCCCAGGTCCAGCTGGTGTTGGTGGAATTTCCACAGTCCAATCGTCATGAAACGCCAGTGGTGGTATGGGAGCCAAAATGGGTTTATCAAACATCACGACAGAATGAATTGCCCATCGCATTTTTGATTAATGGGGTTCAACATAGTCCCGATTTGCAAACCTGGCGAAATCGGGTCCAGGCTTCCAAGACGGGTATCGAAAAGGTTGTTTTGTCGCGTTGTAGCTTGGGGGCCTGTGAGCTAGCCCCAATGTCTGTAGCGGGTTCGATGTTTAATTCTGAGCCAAATGGATATCGAATATTTATTGAAACCGGACCCGATTGTGGGTTGATTTCGGTATCCCCTGAACGCCTTTTTTTGCTGGCCGATGGTCAAGTTAGTACTGAGGCTATTGCTGGTACCGATGCCATCGCGAATGCGGATGAACTTTTAGCATCATCTAAAAATAGAATTGAACATCATTACGTGCAGAAATGGATTCAAGAGCGTTTAGAGTCGCTAGGGGCCGTGGTGTCGACGTCTGAAACCGAGATTTTGAGATTGTCTCAGTTGGCTCATTTGCGAACCCCAATTCAGGCTACCGGCGATTTTAGTCACGCAGACCTGATATCAGCTTTGTTTCCGACCCCCGCAGTTGCGGGGGTACCTCAAGACCATGCGATTCGATGGATTAATTCAATTGAAGTGGCGAGAGGTTTATATAGCGGGTTATTCGGTATTGTTACCCCAGAGTATTCGGAATTTGTCGTATTGATTCGGTATTGTGAATGGAAGGGCCGGCAATTCTTGTTTCGAGCGGGGGCCGGCATTGTTGCGGACTCGGATCCAGATCTTGAGTGGCGGGAACTCAATCAGAAACTGAAGAGTTTGGGAGTGGTAGTGTGAGCGTGGCTCGGGCCGTAATGGATATGCTTACATTATTTTACCCGCATATATCTGCCGCCGGTATCGCACCGGGGTCTCGGTCGACGCCATTGGTCGTAGCGACCCAGAAGATCGTTGATCCAAAGTCGATTTGTGTTCATTTCGATGAACGGGGGCTTGGTTTTTGGGGCGTTGGTGTGGGTAAAGCAACGTTAAAGCCGGCCGTGCTCGTTGTAACCTCCGGAACGGCGGTGGCCAATTTACTTCCATCCGTGATCGAGGCTTATTATTCATTTACGCCACTCATTATTTTATCTGCGGACCGGCCGGCTGAACTGATTGACGTCGGGTCTAATCAGGCCATCCGGCAAACCGAGTTTTTGAAGCCATACTGCCGATTTTTTGCAGATCTTCAACCTGTTGAGAGCAGGACTGTTTCAGACCATTGGCTCGAAGTGACCCTAAAGGCCATTTCGGCATTGAAAACTGCCCCTCCAGGACCAATCCACCTTAACGTTCGTTTTCGGGAGCCAGTATGGGACGGTGGCAATTGTGATATATCTCCGGCGAATCGGTCATTTCAGTTGCCAGAACGTCCGGCATGGGGGGGTAATCCAATTGGTGCCGGTGTGATTGTAATAGGGGAAAATGCCGGGAATGACATGTCTACGACGATTGGGTCGGTGCCTATTATCGCTGACGGGTTATGTGGTCGGGTCTATTCGGCACCCGGTGTTATCGAAACATCAGATTGGTGGGATACGAACGTTATTGATGCGGTTCCCGAGGTACTGCTCCAGCTGGGCGGTAAGGTTTTGAGTAAGCCAATTGCAGCTGTGATTTCAGATGCCGAACACTATATTCATGCGACTCCATATCCTGAACTCGCGGATCCCAGTCTGCGTGCCAAAGAGTGGGTCGTGGCGCCAATTCAAGCGGTTATTTCAAATATCCAGCCCATCAATGATTCGGGCCGATTTGATACCGTCTACGCTGAATTTGAAACCCGGCTACGTAAGTTGAGTTATGAATTTGAGCGCGAGTGGTCGGAACTGTCTATCTTCGCCATTTTGCAGCGGGTTTTATCGGATCAATTTTCGATTTTTGTAGGCAACAGTCTTCCGATACGGATGTGGAGTATGACTCGGCATTTGGCTAAATCTCCTTATTCCGTGACATTGAATCGTGGGGCCAGCGGAATTGACGGACTCATTGCCACAGCCGTTGGTGCCGGATTTGGAAATGGAACGCCGTGCATGACAATTTTGGGGGATCTATCTGCACTTCATGACCTCAATAGTTTGGCGCTGCGAACACCTAATCCAAATCACGTTGTTGTTGTTATCAATAACGATGGTGGCGGGATATTTCGCCACCTACCCGTTCAAACGTACGAACACCATGATCCATTTTTTAGAATGCCACATGGATACGGATTTTCTCACATTGCCGCTCAGTTTGGATTTGAATACTCGCGAATTGAAGGCCTTGATGCCTGGCGTGCGTTCGTTACAGATCACATATCAACATGCTCTGGTCGTTGGCTCTTGGAGCTTGTTGTCGATCCTGGCGCCACTGTAAGTCATATCCAACAGATTAAACAAAAGTTAAGGAGAGATTTATGAATAGACTGTTTCTAAAGATATTAGCCATTGTATTGCTATTTGCTGGTCTTGGCAGATATCCGATTCATGCCGTTGTGACCGAAAATGCGATGGTACTTAGCGTAATCGACGGGGATACGTTACGCGTTAAGTACAATAAACGGCGGGAATATGTTCGCCTTATTGGTGTCGATACGCCCGAATGCCGACGTAATGATAAGTTGATGCGCGATGTGTATCGGTCCAAACAAGACGTCAACACTGTTCTGGCCTTAGGCCGGGCTGCTAAGGCCCATATGGAACAGACAGTAAAGCCAAATGACGTTATTATTTTGGAATTTGACGTTCAGAAGCGGGACCGATACCGCAGACTTTTGGCGTATGTTTATTTGCCAGACGGTCGGATGCTTAACGAAGAGGTTGTATTGTCTGGACATGCGATGCCGTTGACCATTCCACCGAACGTGAAATATGAAGAACGGTTTGTCGATGCATTCCGCAAGGCGAGGGGGCATTGAATGACGATTCAGCGAGATATTCAACATTTTAGTTCCCGGTGCGTGGGTTGGATTGCTCAACGCCAACATCCGAAATGGTTAATTCAAGGGATGATTCGATGGTTTGCAACCACGTATTCGATTGACTTGAATGAGGCCAATAATCCCATCTCTTCCTATAAGTCGCTAGGTGAATTTTTTACAAGATCAATTCGGTCTGATTGTCGGCCCATTTCGACGACGCCTGTTGTTTCGCCGACGGATGGCGTTGTTATTGCCACGGGTTATGTTGATAACGGTACCATTCTTCAAGTTAAAGGGCGCCCGTATTCGGTAGCCGAGCTACTTGGCGATTCGGCGGCTGGCTACCAGACCTACGCGACCATTTATTTATCTCCCAGGGATTGCCATCGTATTTTTTCTCCAATTGATGGCACAATTAATCGCCTTAAACTGATTAAAGGCTGTTTATATCCAGTTCGGATGAAGCAATTGGAAACAATTCCACATCTATATTGCCGTAACGAACGGCTAATTACATTCTTTGATACAGAAGATGGCCATAAACTGGCGTTGGTTGCGGTGGGAGCTCTTAATGTGGGGTCGATGTCTACCCCTTATGATGTATCGGACCTTCCGCTCAATGTTGTTCCGGGGCAATGGATTAAAACGTTTCATTTGGGTTCGACGGTGGTTGTTTTGGATAGTCGGCGGTTGCAGTTGCCCGAGACGGGCCCCATTCAATACGGGGCCCCTTTGTTTCGATAATTGATGTCTAGCGGAGTGGATAAAAAAGACCAAATAACCCAGTGGGCAGAAGATCTTGGATTTGATGTTTGTGGGGTAGCGTCACCGTTTGTAACCCATCATCTGGATGCGTACCGGACAATGGTTTCTGACAATGCATTTGGCGATATGGGGTATTTGGCGCGCCATCTGATATTTAAAGAAAATCCCGAATTGCTTTTGCCAGGAGTACGTTCCGCAATCGTTGTTGCTAAGAACTACAAGAACACTGAGGTGCAATCTCTCGAGGGAGATTTTAAAGTGGCGCGATACGCCGCTGGAATGGACTATCATCGCGTCGTTTTTGACCGATTATCCGGTTTGGAGTCCCGGATAACTGCGAAATGGGCTGAGGCATCCTGTTATATTGGCGTCGACAGTCGGCCTTTGCCAGAGCGCACCCTTGCGATATTGGCTGGAATTGGATTTAAAGCACGCAATAGTATGATTATTCGGCCCAAATTGGGCTCCTATTTTCTGTTGGGTGTGATGTTGACAACTCTTGAACTGCCGGTTGATCGGCCGATTGCAGGGGGGTGTGGCACCTGTAGACGATGTGTCGACGCGTGCCCGACAGGCGCAATTGGTATGGATGGCAGTATGAATTACACGGCGTGTGTTAGCTATCAAACAATCGAAAAAAAGTCCGGAGTAGTTTTCGAGGACTTAAAACGCTTTAAGGGATGGATTTTTGGATGTGATATTTGCCAAGAGGTTTGTCCGTTTAATCATACAAAAATTCCATTGACCAATTGGGCTGAGTTTAATCCGCGTTCAGGTGTTGGCCACTCGCTCACGCCTCAGGCTGACGGACGGGTCGACATCCCCAAATTTACGCCACTTTATCGGTCTCGAAAGCGCGTTAGAGATAATGTATTGACCTATTTAAATAGATGAAATCCTTCCCGATGTTTAAAGAATTCAAAATATGGCGATTATTGGGTCATCATCGTTTAGAAAGGATTTTATGTCATACCCCAACTCCAATAAGCGAAGGCTCGCAAGCTTTGATGAATTGACCGCACTAATTCAAGCGGATCACTTGGAAATCTCAGGAGAAGCAACCGTGCCATTTCCAGCGGATATTTATCTGTCAGTCGAAGAAAATGGGATTAAATACCAAGAAAAAACACCGTATCACGAGTCGATTATTTGGCTTGATTCTGAGTTCGAAACCATTTGCCGGAACGGCAACGAAATGCCCAAGGATTTTATCGCGGAATTTCAGGTTCAACTTGGGGATGTGTTGAATAACCTCCCCCGCAATCCAAAACTAAAGGTTTCTCAACGCAAAGACAAAGAGAGAAGGTTCCAGGATACTACGCAGGAAAAGTGCCGCCTTAGAACCCCAAATGTATAGACACGTCTGAATTGGGGATAAGCTCACAAAGACAGTTAGCGTGCGTGATCGATAAACCCTCGCTATAATAGCCTTACTTTTTTTAATAAGGCTTTTTTGTGCATCAATCCACGCAACTTACATCCGAATTAATTCGAGACTTGGACATCCCGGGACCTCGTTATACCAGTTATCCAACTGCCCCGGAATGGTCGAACGACTATACGCATGAGCATTATCTTCATGCACTCTCGAATTGGGAGAAATCTGAGGCGACGGTTTCGTTGTATGTTCACATCCCATTTTGCACACAAATGTGTTATTACTGCGGCTGTAATGTCACGATTCGAAAACGTAATGTCAATGTGGGGGCGCAATATATTCGGTATTTAGAAAAAGAATTGTCACTTTTACTCAGACAGCGAACCAAGCGCCCGGTGATCAAGCAGTTGCATTGGGGTGGGGGAACCCCTAATTTTCTGACCTCTGACGAAATGAGGCAACTAAAAGGTATGATCGACTCGTATTGTGATATTGCAAGCGACGCGGAGGTCGCAATCGAGGTTGATCCAAGAACCGTTACGGAAGAGCAGATTCGGACATTGAATTCGATCGGGTTTAACCGTATTTCAATGGGGATTCAAGACTTCTCGTCGGATGTCCAGACGGCCATCAATCGGCATCAATCGGTTCAACTTGTCGAGACCCTTTTTGATTGGATTAGGCAGTATGAATTTGCATCAATTAATGTGGATCTCATATATGGTCTGCCAAAGCAAACCATCGAAAATTTTCAAGAGACGGTTTCTCAGATCGTTCAACTGTCCCCGGATCGTATTGCGTTGTACAGTTACGCCCATGTTCCGTGGCTTAAGTCTCATCAAAACTTAATTCATTCAGAAGAATTGCCCCTTCAGGACGAAAAACTGGGTATATTTCTAGGGGCCAGAAATCTATTTTTAGCCTCAGGATATGACGCGATTGGTATGGATCACTTTGCAAAAGCCTCCGATGAAATGGCGGTTGCTTATCATAATGGCGCGCTTTACCGTAATTTTATGGGCTACACAGTTAAGCCCTCCGATGAGTTTATTGGTGTTGGGGTCTCGTCGATTGGTTATATTGGTGGCCATTTTGTTCAAAACACAAAAGAGTTGCGTGACTATTATTCAGCATTGGATTCTGGCCATTTGCCGGTGGAGCGCGGCTTGATTTTGTCTAAGGATGATCACATTAGGCAATGGGCTATACAGTCGATTATGTGTCGCTTTATCTTGAATAAATCCGAATTGTATACCCTTTTTCAGGTGGACTTTGCGACGTATTTCGAAGATGCTAACGCCCATTTGGTTCACTGTGAGCGTCAGGGACTTGTACGGCTCAGCGGCGATCGTATTGAAGTCACTGATTTAGGCAGGTTGTTTGTTCGTAACATCGCGATGGCTTTTGATGCTTATTTAAAAACGTCGCAAAGTCGACGGTATTCACGTACGGTTTAGGAGATATTATGAAGATTAAATTTAGAACGCTTGCGATTTTGTTTTGTATTGCATTTATCGGGTTTTCTGGGGTTCTGATTCGGTATATGGTGAGAAGTATTTCGGATTCTCAAGCTATTGTCGCCGCAGAAATTAAAAAAAATAAGATAATTCACCTGGAACAAATTCCGACTCACAATGAAGGCTTGGAAATGGGGGGCATTTTGTACGTAAATCAATGCGCAACCTGTCACGGATCGAAAGCCACCGGTGGGGTAGGGCCTGCCTTGATTCGTCCAGAATGGCGATTTGATCGGGACAATGTCCGATATATTGTCGATAAGGTTCGTAATGGGAGTCCCGCTGCGGGGATGCCGGCTTTCGCGGGCCGGATTAGAGACGAAGATATCGGTAAAATTATCGCCTACATTGAAGCAATGAATTCCACGAAGCGAGGTCAAACAAAATGAGTATTTATTTGGACGCGACTCGGTGCCGCCGAACACCCCGGCCGCCTATTTGGATTATGAGGCAGGCGGGTAGATATCTGGCTGAATACCGGGCCTTCCGGGATAAATATGGATTTTTGGAGATGATTCGGACTCCGGAAATTGCGGCTGAGATCACATTACAACCTATCCGTCGATTTGGATTTGATGCGGCGATTTTATTTTCGGATATTTTAACCGTTGCGGATGCGTTGGGTGCAGACCTTAATTTTGTTGAAGCGAAGGGACCTGTCATTTCTAATCCCGTGCGGTCCATGTCTGATTTGGATCAACTGGTTGGTCATGACTTAAGGGACCGGCTTTCATACGTGACTCAAGCGATTCAGGCTCTGAAGCCTGCCTTGGGCGCTACGCCGTTAATTGGGTTTTCGGGTGCTCCATTTACCGTTGCGTCGTACATGATTGAGGGGGGAAGTTCCCGAGACCTTAAGACGACCAAGCAGTTAATCTATTCACAGCCAGAGACCATGGAGGCATTGATGGACCGGCTCGTTAAATCAACGGCGGACTACTTAAATATGCAAATAGAGGCAGGTGTCGATGCCATTCAGATATTTGATACCTGGGCGGGTCTATTAAGTTACGCTGAATTTCAGACTTGGGTGATTAAGCCAATTCGCGCCATTTTGAATCGACTTCGGAATCCTGCCGGAGTGCCTATTACCCTGTTTGCGAAAGGAACGGCGCTCTTTTGGCAGGATTTGGTTCAGCTCCCCGTTCAGGTTATCGGATTGGATTGGCAGGTTGACATTGGGACTATGTCTCGCACAATTCCAGCTGAATTTGGCGTTCAGGGCAACTTGGATCCGATGGTTTTGTATGCCACACCCGAAATTTTAGAGGCTAAAGTGAATCAAATTTTGGAGACAATGGCAGACCGTCCAGGATATATTTTTAATCTGGGACACGGTATTCTTCCGGATGTGGATCCCGCTCAAGTCCAACGAGTTGTTGGCCTGGTTCATCAATTTGAGAATGAAAGAATACGTACTTAAACCGTCTGTTCCGGCGACCAGACATCAGCGGTCGATCGATCTCGAGGAACTTAATTCTTCCCAACGTGATGCGGTTACCACGACAGAAGGCCCTGTGTTGGTTATCGCCGGGGCGGGTTCTGGAAAAACTAAGACCTTGGTCTATCGCTTAGCGTACCTGGTCGATCAAGGGGTTTCTCCAGAATCAATTTTATTGCTTACATTCACCAAAAAGTCATCTCAAGAGATGTTGCGACGTGCAACGCAAGTGTTGGACCATCGATGTGAGCAGGTTTCAGGGGGGACCTTTCATAGTTTCGCCAATATAGTTCTACGTCATTATGGTGAGGTACTTGGGTATTCTCCCGGATTCACGATATTGGATCGATCCGATGCGGATGAATTAATTGGCTTGGTTCGTGGCGAATCGGATATGAAGACCGATAAGCGGTTCCCTAAAAAGGCAACTATTGGCGCCATGGTTAGTATGGCGGTCAATACCGGGCAACCGTTAGGTACGGTATTAAATAGTGATTATCCTCAGTACATCGAATACGAGTCCGACATTCTACAAATTGCAAATCGATATCAGCTCAAAAAACGAGAGATGCAAGTCATGGATTATGATGATCTATTAACCCAATTTAGGGCGTTGCTGAATGATCATCCAGCAGTAAGAGACGAGCTGCGGACGATGTATCGCTATATAATGGTTGATGAATATCAAGACACAAATACACTTCAATCCGATATCATCCGTAGATTGGCAAATGAACACAGCAATGTCATGGTTGTTGGTGATGATTCCCAGAGTATCTATTCGTTTCGTGGCGCAAGTTTTAAAAACATTATTGAATTTCCGACTCTATTTGATGGAACCCGAATTATTAAACTTGAACAAAATTACAGAAGTTCGCAACCGATATTAAATTTAACAAACGCACTAATTGATAAAGCACGTGAAAAATATTCCAAAACCTTGTTTACGCAGCGCCCCGAAGGCGAATTACCGGTCTATATTGAGGCCGGGGATGAAAATACACAAAGTCGCTTTGTTTCCCAAAAGATACTGGAATTTAGGGAGTCCGGGGTTTCATTGAATGATATGGCTGTTTTGGTTCGTTCAGGATGGCATTCGAATGATTTGGAAGTTGAACTTCAAACCCGCAATATTCCCTTTCAAAAATTTGGGGGGTTCAAGTTTGTAGAGTCTGCCCATGTCAAAGACGTAATTTCCTACCTCAAAGTTATTCAGAATCCGAACGATGTCGTGGCGTGGAGTCGATTGTTGCAATTGATCGATGGGGTGGGACCTAAGACCGTTAGTCAATTTTTATCTGCAATTCCAACAATGAAACGAACCTCCGTTTTGTCATCGCTGTTTATCGGTAAGAAATATTCTTCCGACTTACAGGCCTTAGTTGCTCTCGTGGCTAAAAAAGAAGGATTCACTCCGTCGAAATTGATTGAAATAGCGTTGACCCATTATTCGCCATTGTTTCGATTAAAATATGATGATTATGGTAAGCGGGTCGCGGATCTTGAATCGATAAAATTAATTGCAGCGCGCTATCAAACCCTTGATACGTTTTTAGCTGAACTTAGTTTGGAGCCCCCGGATCAGACGCAAATTGATACGTTGGCTGGGCAGTATGATGACGAACGAATAACGATATCAACCATTCACTCCGCGAAGGGGCTCGAATGGAAGGTTGTATTCCTAATCTCTGTAGTAGACGGGTATATTCCGTCATTCCAATCGCTAGGGGATTTGTCCCAGTTAGAAGAAGAGCGTCGTTTATTGTACGTGGCGCTCACCCGTGCCAAGGACCATCTATTCATCATTAAGCCTAATTTGGATGGTGCGGCAGGAAGTTATCATCGATATCCGGGTGTGACGTTTAGTAAGTTATCCAGATTCTTAGATGATTATCAACTTTTGGAAGATCTTGCCGAAAAATGGGTGATCAAAGAAGAGTCTCGGCCAACTAAATTTGGGTTTAGGCGCAATCGGCCAGCAATTCCTCAATTGGATGCAGATCCGCCTGAGTTTGAGTCTCATCCTGAGCCAAGCCCCAAAAAATATTTTTTCTAAGTTCTGATTTTGTAGAAAATATGGTTTGATTCAGAGATCTAAACAAAAAGGAAACTCGCCATGATTGCATCCGGAAAAGTCGTTACCCTGCATTATATACTTCGAAACGGAGAGGGGGACATTATCGATCAGTCCCAATCAGATGACCCGTTAAGCTACTTACATGGTGCAAGTAATATTGTTCCAGGCCTCGAAATCGCGCTAGAGGGAAGAGGGGTCGGCGATGAATTTAGTGTCGCCGTAGAGCCTGCTGATGGCTACGGTGACAAAGACCAAGAAATGCTGGTAGAAATTCCTCGATCGGAATTCGGCCCTGAAGAAGAACTTGAGGTAGGCCTTGAATTTGAAGTGGAAATTGATGGTCATCCGGAAATGGCAACGATTGTAGAAATCCTAGACGATTCTGTAATTGCTGATTTTAATCATCCGCTAGCTGGGGAAATATTGTATTTTTCGGTTTCCGTAGTGGATATTAGGGATGCCACCGATTCAGAAATTGAACACGGGCATGTTCACGGCGATCACGACCACCACCACTAACCCACGCTGTTTTCTTAAGGCGCGCCGCCAGATCGCTAAGTGGGAGCCCCGATTAGCGGCGGGCTTTTGATGCCTTAATGTATTCTTGTTTCTTTTTGAAGTACGCTTCACGTTCCTCGGCGGATAAAGGGGTAGTTACAATCACAGTTTGAGGTACGATGTAATCCCGACTCTCATAAAATCGGGGATGTGGATAACGGGGATAATAAAGAAGGTCTGATTGAACAACGACCGTTTCACGGTAGGTTGTAGATTGGACAACAGGTTCGGAAGGCTTTTGATTCCATTTTTCCCTAAGTGTATTTAAATACGCCTCCGCTTTGGCAATTTTTTCGTCGATTCCCTTCAGTTTGCCTTGAAGGTATTGAACGGTGCGGAGTTGCCGCGCAAATTCTTTTTCGTCCCGTGCGCTAACAATAACAATCGCGGTATTGATAGTTTTTGCATTAAATTCGGGCCGGACTTTATCTGCGATACTTACAGACTCAGGTGTAACATCGACGATTAACGCCCAACCATCCGTGTTTTTTATTGTTATGCGTGTTTTGGAAGCATTGGTATCAATTGAATCAATAATGCCCGTAGCAATAGGGATGCCTGTACTCGGATCTAGTATCTTTATCCCTGAGCCTTGATTCGCGATTTTTTGTTGCAATGCGGTTAGAATTCCGGTGCTCACCTCAAGATCGTCACTTTCGTAAAATGCATCGATTTTTGATTCAATTGACTCTCGATTTTCTTTCATTTTTTTAATATCCGTTTGAATGGATTTGATTTCATCTAACATCTGATCTTGATAGCGAGATTCTGGAGAGGTTTCAGTTCCGTTTTTTGTTAATATTGGTTGCAAATTGAAGCTAAGTCCAACAGTGACTGCCCGTGAGTCGAAGTTTTGTGAGCCGTTAAAATATACGGGCCGAGGCGAAATGTTCTGTATGTATTCTGCGGTAATCGCGACCTTCGAGTTTAAGTTAAATCGAACCCCAGCTAAGTAATGAAGCCCAAAGCGGGTTCCGGTCTCTAATACCCCAACGACATCGTCTTGAAATCCGTAAAAATAGGCGTCTACCCCCGCTCCTAAGTAGGGCTGAATTGTTCCGTCACGATCTCCAAAATGATAAATAAGACTTCCAGACAACGGGGTAATACTCATTTTGAAATTTTTACCGGCATCCTCGGGCTGAGTCGAAATGGCTTGATAGTGTCCCACCTTTGCCAATATTTCCCAGTTGTTTTCGAGGTCTGCGAATCCAAGTTTGCCAAATACACCAAGATCTTTTCCGAAAATTGAGCTGATAGCGGGATCTGTTACCCAAAAGGCGCCCACATTGAATCCGACATCAACATAGCCTCTGGCGAACACCGGTGTAGCCGCGACAGTTATTGCGAATAAAGAAGTTAAGAGCGTAGCGATCGTTGACTTGTGTTGAGTTGATTTCATGGCTAGTAAGACATTGCAAACAGGCGATTTTGTTCCAAAGAAAGAAAATTGGGTACCGAAATATCTCCGATACCCAATGTGATGTAAAAGCCTACGCTTTTGGACCTACTGATTCGACCGATTTACCCGCGGGTGTTGTCGCGAATTTTTTGAAATTTTCGACAAATTGATGGGCCAGTTTTTGAACGGTTGCTGCATAAGCAGCTTTATCCGCCCAAGTTGCTGAGGGATTTAAGATTTCAGAATCGACGCCGGGCAACGATTTAGGAATTTGAAAATTAAAGACATCGAAATTTTGGAACTCAGCATCTTCGATTGAGCCGTCTAGAATCGCATCGATGATGGCGCGGGTTGCTTTTAAGCTGATTCGTTTGCCCACACCGTATCCGCCACCATTCCATCCCGTATTAACAAGATAGGCGGTTGAACCGTGCTCAGCCATCTTTTTGCCAAGAATTTCGGCGTACATCGTCGGATGAACCAACAAAAATGCGCGTCCGAAGCATGCTGAAAATGTGGCGGTTGGTTCAGTAACACCAAGTTCGGTTCCCGCAACCTTGGCTGTATATCCACTTAGATATTGGTACATGGCCTGTTCATTGGTGAGCTTAGATACTGGCGGCAATACGCCGTAAGCGTCACAGGTTAGGAAGATAATTTTTTTAGGGTGAGTGCCTCGGGATACCGGCTTCACGATGTTTTGAATATGATCGATTGGATAGGATACTCGTGTATTTTCAGTGTATCGAGCAGATGCAAAATCGATCTTTCCTTTTTCGGATACATCCAAATTCTCTAGTAAGGCATTACGTTTAATTGCCCCAAAGATATCGGGCTCTTTTTCTGGCGTTAAATCAATGGTTTTTGCGTAACATCCACCTTCGAAATTAAAAATTCCAGAATTATCCCAACCATGTTCATCATCACCAATGAGTTTTCGTTTGGGGTCGGTGGATAAGGTTGTTTTTCCGGTACCTGAGAGGCCAAAGAAAAGAGCTGTGTCACCGGATTGCCCTTGGTTTGCGGAACAATGGAATGATCCGATTCCTTCTAATGGCAAAAAGTAATTCATAATTGAGAAAATACCTTTTTTCATTTCGCCGCCATACCAAGTGCCTGCAATTAATGTCATGCGTTCTTGAATATTAAACGCAACATAATTTTCGGCCCGCAAACCAAGTTCTTTGAAGTTTTTAGCAGTTGCTTTACAACTGTTCAGAATGGTCCAGTCTGGCTTGAACTGTGCAATTTCTTCGACCGATGGCCTAATAAACATATTTTTAAAAAAGTGGGCCTGCCATGCCACTTCGGTTACAAGACGTACTGAGAGTCGAGTCTCAGGGTTGGCTCCGCAAAATCCATCAACAACGTACAATTCTTTATTGCTTAATTGCTGGGTTGAAATTTGAAAAAGTTCCTTCCACACCGATGGCGTCAACGGATTATTGTCCGATCCTTCGGATTCCCACCATACCGTCTTTTCGGTGCTTGCATCGCGAACAATGTATTTATCTTTCGGGGATCGACCAGTGAATCGTCCGGTGCTGACATTGATCGTATCCAATTCAGTTAATTGGCCACGCTCATACCCACCTAATCGAGGATCCGTTTCATGTTCAAACAACGTTTCGTAAGTGGGATTGTAATGAACTTTTGTGACGTTTTGGATCCCTAACTCGGCGAGATTTACAGTCGATTGCGTTTCAGTTGGCATTCAAAGACTCCTTGGGACAAGATAAGTTTGGATATTATAGCGGGTAATATCGCTACTGCAAAATATAGGCGTTAATTTTGTCGAATAACCTGCTCAACTTCGGTCACGATTTCGGATAGCTTGTCTAACACCACTTGAGAATGAATTTCTGCAATCCGCTCCGAAATGAGATGGATCGAAAACTGTATACGCGACCGAGTCGATTCGATTTGACCCGCAAGCGTATCAGATGGCTTTTCGCTGGTCTGCAATGTCCGAATTATATAGTCAATTCGGTTTGAGGTGTCTGACAATAATCGCTTGGCCGTTTTGAGTTCGGAAAATAACTCGCAATTCCACTCAACAAACCCAAGAATAGTTGCGATTTTATGACTTGTAGCAATCAACCCCGCAAGCAGCCGTTCCTTCGTTTCGTCTGACGTGATCGGCAAAAAAGTTACTGGAATCGCATTTGCACGGTCGGCTATTGTCATGAATTGGGATATCGACAAGTCTGCAACAAGTGTATCAACTGTCTTAATGAGTTCTTGCACAAATTGATCAAATGTAATCCCCACAGAAAGCCAAAAAAATTGGCGACTGTCGTCATTTGAAGACGTCGCAACCCCAAACCACCGGGCATCTAATTTGCCAAATATTCGCTTAACAATTGAGACCTGCGTAAATTCACAATACAAGTCGTAGACGACATCAACGGGTATCAATTTGCCGGAAATCGATATCTTGCCTGAATTCACGATATCTACAGTTGCTTTGGAAAACACCTTGTCGAGTATTGTGTCTGCGGTAAATTGGTCTAGTGGAGATTTTTCTTCTAACAACGACACCCAGGGCAGTGTTGGGTCTACGGTTGATAAAAAAACAGCACAACGTCGCAGTCGTGAAAGCCCATCCAGGATGCCATTCAAGATCAGGTGCTGGGGGGACCCAATCGAGATAATTTCCGCCTCACCACTAAATTCAATTTTTTCGGCAAGGCTGTCTGCAATTTTGTCCCAATAGACATTTCTCCCTATCGAATTTCTGGACTTCGAGCGGGGGGCCAACCGCAACCATCCCACTCGATAGTCGGTGATCAATGCCATTAATTTTTCAAATATTCCAATTAGATCCTGAATGGGAACTGATTTATTTCCCAATAGAAATCGATTATGTGCACCATCGAGCGTCAAAATTTTGGCAACCGGTTTTGTGCGTAATTCTGAAATCCAAAGGACTGAATGTGTCGTAATCGCAACCACTGCGGTGGGGCGTCGGTCATCCAACGAATTAATAAGTCCCACTAAGGGGCCTTGTTTCATTGTGATACCGAAGCGATCCCAAAACGCTTCCCAATGAGTATCAGAGTCTATACGCTGTGGGGTAAAATTGCTGAGTATTGGGGGCGTAGAAATTGCCATATCGTTAAAGCTCCACCTTCGGTATTCGAATATAAACGCGGTCCCTGTGATTTTGTGCCCATGAGACCGTATTTGGTCGGAATCCGTGATACAAGATTTGGTATGTTACAAGAATTGAGGGGGATTTGAGGCGTGTAACATAATCCCATTCGTTATCCGATGCTACGGACTGGATGGTATCCCCGGATCGCACTCCGATTATTTTTAGCCCAGTCATTTTAGGGATTGCGATTGTTGCCTCTCCTGTTCGTAATTTATCGGGAATTGGGATTACGAGATGGGCTGTCGACTCACTTGTTCTCCAATGTGCATTTTGCGATGCGGTAACCGTGGGTTTACTGCCGAATCTCCGGTAGAGCACGAAGGGTTTTCCCGAGTCGCTTTGGATCGTCGGATTGGGTATTTGGTCAAGATCGCTAATTTCGCGTGTAGTGACAACCCGACGAGTCTGAACGATGTTTTCGTTTGAGCGGATAGTGTATTTAAAATTAACGGGATTAAATAGCGTTATGAGCTGTTGTGCGCGTTCCAGGTATAAAAGGGGGTCTTTTTGTGGCAAGATTAACCAGGTGGACAATGCATTTCCGGTGGGAGCGGTGATTGATCGTTTAGGCTGTCCGATAAGATGAGGTGGGCAGACCAATTGAAAGCCTCGGATAAATTCGGGATCGGATATGTTGGGAGCTTGCCGTGCGAGAAGTGCATTTAGGAACTCTGGGTATAACTTACCACTGCTTTTGTATAGAACGGCAAGGCCAAATCCGCTGTCCATTAAATGGTGGGGAGATGTTGCGTGACTGACTTGATAGGCCAATTCGTTGGTCCTTGGATTAGATTGGGCGCGACTTAAAATCGATAGGGCTTCGGGTGCAATTCCTGGTTCAGCGCCGAAGCTGGGATGGATCCGACGTTTTGCATTTTGGATCCGGTGCTGCAGGTCCGAGACAAACATTTCTCCCCAGTCGGTTTCTTGAGTTTTGGTTATTAAGTAGGCACTTTCAATATAATTCACCGCGCACAACGCCGTTGATATCCGCATCGGGTGCGGAGTGGCTTCAAGGATCAAGCCACGGATCAAATCGGGGTTAGACGTAATCCAAGGTGTTTGGCTAGATTTCGCCAACCACTGTGTTACCGAATGGGATGGCGTGTCTTTGTCTACTGCGATGAGATCATTTTCTTGGATTGCCCTGGGTAATCTGTAAGGCGTAATGGTGAGCTTTGATTTAACAACGACCGTGTTTCCAGTGATGGGTGTAAACACTGTCTTTACAACCCCTTGTAGGGTTTCGCCGGTGGCAGGAATTTCCATAACTGCCATTTCGGACCACATGCTTTGGGGCGGAATCCTAATTGAATGAGCGGAGATTTCAATGCCGTTCCAAAAGGTTGTTAGGCGTCCAGATACTGGGTGTTTTTCATTGTTACGGACTGCGGGAGCCCATTTGATGACATCATTTGGATGCGCGTTTGTCGGAATTGAAACGGAGAGGTCAATCGAATGCCGAATTGGTATGCGATAGATCTCGCCTTGAATGCCAACTCCATCCAGTTGAGCGATCATGTAAACCACAAGGTCTCCGACGCTGTTCGGTGGAATCGCGAATTGAATGGGCGTTGACATCCCGTCGTTAAGTGGGGTTGCGAAAATTCCAACTAATGGAATGGGCCATCGAATTGCGAGCTGGGATGAATATGGGGATCGCAGACGTACCCAGTCGGTAATCGATGGGAATTGAATCGGGTTTGACCGACGCGAAATCCCAACAAAGAAATAACAATTTCCATGTACTTTATACGCCGTTGTACTCGAGTGTGATACTGCTAATTTGGCTGTAGTTCCTGGTCTAACTTCGTCAAGATCAATGCGGAAGCCGTGCGTCGGAGATTCGCCGAATTCTGCTAATGAAATGGGTAAGACCTGGCTTTTGAGTTGCCGGTTCTGAATGGTGCTAACCTTGATCCCAATTTCCGTACCGGGTTTGGACAGGACAACCCGGGTTAGTTGTCGGGGGGCAGGCCCCAATGTCATCCATAATCCGTCGCCACCTAATGCCTCCGGAAACTCGACAAAAACCTTCATGACCGACGGCGCAGATAATCCGATTCTGAGTGTATCTCCAACATCGATTTGACTTTGTTCGATGCTCATTTCAATCCCGCCTGCCGACGTTGGGATTCGATGATGTTGCTGATGACTATTTACCTGTGTCGTATGTCGAATTGGGATCAATCGCCTGATTTGATCGGCTCCAATAACCGCTATTCGATGATGCAATGGAACTTTCGGGATAGACGTACTTGCGGCGCCGTTTTCGAGGGTGATGGGTGTCTGAATTGCGTTGTGAAGAATGGTCAGTGTGCCGGCAGGGCCAAGGCGAGGTGTCTTTTGAGTTTGATCACGATTTAGGGCCACGATAATTGATTGGGTGGGATGATACGCGTCATCAGCATAAATCCACAGCTCAGTTGTCGGAAGATTAGGACGAACGCGAGCATTGGGAATGACGGTTAATCCATTACTGCCGTTGGCAATGATTAAAAACGAGCCCCCGTGAATCGACTGAGGTGAGTGATTGAATTGGTTGAGATTGGCGATTCTGCGGATTTGCAGGCCGTCCGCATTGGGATTCGCAACATACAATGTCCCATTCGCTGGTACCAACTTATTTAGACTAATCCAATGAAGTCGCGAGTTCCGGTCTCTAAACGCAACATATGGACTTACGAGAATCGGAAATTGAATAGGATCCAAAACCCCTTTTAACGATGCAGCTGTAATTTCGATGATATACAGACCCTCTTTCGGAAATGCGGTTGTGACGCCTCCAAGAGCCTGAATGGGTGGGGTTCGGTAATGGCGTTGAGGTCCACCGTAATTAACTGTGCGAATCCCGCCAGTAGTGGTGGTGTACTCTTCCCAAACCATGGTCCACCGAGGGGATGGCAATGATTCTCTAATCGGAGATGCCTGTGCAATATATCGAAGAATCGAAACAACTTGGGGGTCTGCAAGGTGGACTTTTGAATTTAATCGGTAGCATCGAACTCGAATTCTCGAAAGTTGATTAACGGGAATGTCCGATAGCCATTGCAGCGGGATATTGGGTGGAATTTGTAACTGTAACGGTTTAAATGGTGACGTTTGTCGTGCGGGATTTAGTCGAACCAATAGCGTTGTCCCGCTCATTTTTTGCGTGACTTTTTGGGTCCACTCCCGACGTTGATATCCAGGACTTTGCATTTGGAATTGGTAAGTTCCTTCTGGTATTCGGGGCAAATGAATTTCTCGACTTTCAGATGCGGTTACCTTCCCGGACACCGGCCCCAAAAAGTGCAGTTGTGACGCCCGGATAGGCGTTGTCGTCGCGTCAACAGCCCGAATGCTTATGGTGGCGGAAACGCCTCCAGATTGAATAATTTGATGTACAAACAGTGCGGACGCTGCTGTGCATATTATCGCAGCGAATAGTTGCTTGGAATTTATCGCTGGCTCCTGGAAACCGGCTTTCGGCCGAATACCCACCAGCGTTGTCCTGTGAAATTAATCACCGTGGATACACCGGTTGCAACCAAGAATGACAGGAGCACGTGATGGGAGGTCATCGCGAGCATCCGTTGATTAGTTGCAACATTTGCCCCCAAGGATGACATATAAAGGATCCCGAAGCTGACCAGTTCTTTAAATGACTGTTGATGACGCTTGAATGTCCAATGTTTGTTGACCAGGTACGAGACGCAAGTTCCCCCAATAAACCCACAGGATTTTGCGACCCCGATTGGAAGTGTCGATGCCAGTAAACGGTATACAATTAAATCCACAGCAACACTACATAAGCCAACAATTAAAAAACGACTAGCCTGACCAACGAGTGTATCTTGTTTTAACATGTTTAGAGTGTAACTTGGCAGTCGGAAATTTGAGAAGTACAGTTGGGGCAATGAATTCGATTACTAATACATTGCCGGAATTGCTATCACCTGCTGGAAATTTAGAAAAACTGCAGTTGGCCTATCGATACGGGGCAGATGCTGCCTATGTTGGTGGGCGTGTGTTTGGTCTTCGCAAATATGCGGATAATTTCACAACTGATGAGCTGAGAGTCGCTGTTGAGTTGGCCAATCGGTTAGGTAAACAGTTGTACGTCGTTCTAAATGGATTTGCACATGACGTAGATTTGGATGAATTGAGGCCTCATTTGGATGACCTCGAGTCCATTAAGCCGCATGGATTTATTATTTCAGATTGGGGTGTGGCACAGGTTGCGAGACAACACACGTCTATCCCACTTCATGTATCAACGCAAGCAAGTGTTACCAATTGGCGAACGGTGGCCGCATGGAAGGCATTTGGTGCAGCCCGTGTAATTTTGGCCCGCGAGGTTAGTGTCAGGGACTGCGAAGCCATCTTGGAGCGATGCCCAATTGAATTGGAGATTTTTATTCATGGTTCGATGTGCGCGAGTTATTCAGGCAAGTGTGTGATATCGAACTATAGTGCGGGTAGGGATTCTAATAGGGGCGGGTGCGTTCAAAGTTGTCGACACGAGTATCAACTCAAACCAGTTGGCGATGGGAGTGTTACAAGTTCACACTTAATGAACGCCAAGGATTTAATGGGAGTACGACAAATAGAAGCTGCAATTCGGGCAAAGATTGCGTCATTAAAAATTGAAGGACGTATGAAGAGCAATTTGTACGTGGCTAACGCAACCGCCGTCTATCGGGATGCAATTGACTATATAGTGGAGTGTATTGCGGCAAATATGGCCTTAGACACTAAGATTCTTTTGGATTTTGAATCTCGGCTTTCTGCGGTTTCTAACCGCACATTTTCGGATGGTGGATTGTATCATCGTCCGGATGCAGACTCCATTTTGACTACATTCGGAGGGTACCAAAAGTCGGTTGAAATTGCGGCCACAGTAAAAGCCAACGATAAGGACCGATGGTTACTTCATTCCAAGAATCCGCTATTTGTTGGCGCTGCGTTACGCAATCAACGCACCTCAGATTCGACTGAAGTCCGATCCTTAGCCGATCTACTTGGCACCCCTATAGAAAAAGGGCACGCTGGCGGCATCGTATGGGCCCAATTGTCTAAAGCGCCCGCGATAGGTGATATCCTTGTCACCCCTGAGGGTAATTAATGATTACAACCTTTGTTTCCACAGACGATGATGTTCGTGCCTCAATTAGGGCCGGCGCAACCCATTTAATTATCGAGCATTCTCGAATTACCATTCGGAGTTTCTATCAAGACGATGAACAATCGTTTGCAAAGTTTGGCCAATTATGCCAGATCGCCAAAGCGTTATTGCCCTCGATTAACCTGAGCATGGCAATCGATATTTTGCCTCATGAGGACGACTTTGGGGTGATTCAGACAGCGATACAGGCCGGAGTAAATGCCGGAATTCGCTCATTCCGGATTCAAGATATTGGATTGGCGTCTTTGATCCGGGAACTGGTTCCAAATGCAACCATTACATTGGCCCCCGAGATTGGATACCATTCCGCCGAATCATTGCGCCTGGCGCTCGATCATGTTGATTGGGTGTCCGTTAGCAATGAAGTTGAGCTTATGACCCTATCAGGACTAGGTCCACTTAGCCAGCGGGTTGAAGTTCAGGTACAAGGTCCCATTATGATCCAATATTCGTATCGCCGGTATTTGGACGGCCTCTTTGGAAACGCGGTCTCGTACGATCGTCGCGCAAGCGATACGGGATATGTCGGACGTCAGGTACGGTTTTATGATTCTCCCAATGGGACTGTTATGTATTTGTATTTTGACCGGTGTCTACTGCGTGAGCTTCCCCAACTCAGGGGGCTATCACTCCATTCATGGTTAATCGACGCCAGGGGCGAATCGCCCGAGTATCGAAATTTGGCGATTTCCACCTATCGATCCGCATTCCAGTGTGATGAGATTGATCCGTCGTCGATTATTACAACGCTCTCCGAAATTTCAGAGAAAGCTCAGCGCCCAGGATTTTTCCTTAGAAATAATACGGATCAGGATCGGGACCGTCTTATTGGGGACCGTTCGATTGGCGCAGTAGTTCGGGATTCGGTGAAAGACCGCTATTTGGTCATTGAAATTCGACAGTTTGTTTCTGATTTGCCAGATCGATGCGAAATAGTCACAACTAAGAATGAACTAAAGATAGCGACAAGCCTACACTACAGGGATGCAATTTCGTTGAAAGAAACCCGCGCCGCAAAACCAGGAGAGTTGCTCCTTATACCCTGGATTGCGGGAGTGGGGACGAAATCGACATTGTTATTTTACTAAGAACGACCTTCACAGACCCATTGTGCTACCTTTTTTCGACTAATTTTTGGCCACTGATCCCATTCGGGTTGCCAATCGATAACACGGTCTGGATACTTAAATGATGGCAACATGTTAGACAATGCTGCGTGTAATGTTGCCAGGGGAACCGGTTCACCCAACGCGACTATCGGACGTTCTCCGAATTCAGGGTTTGGGATTCCAAATACCAGTATCTTTTCTTGAGGGAAACAGGCTCCAATAGCGGATTCAATTTCACTGGGATGAATGTTTTCCCCACCGCTAATAATGATGTCGTCCAACCGACCGCGAATTTCAACCCCCCCATTATCAAATCGACCAGTATCGCCGGTGGAAAACCAACCATCCGCAGTCAACGGCAACGACATATACCCAGAAGGTAGCCAGTAGCCCAAAAATAACGTCTTTCCTCGGACCTGAATCTCATCGTTCGGGCCAATTCTCAGATCTCGAAATGGGAGAATCTTACCCCCGTCATTTCGAAACATGGGCTGACCCAAGGTAACCGCGGAACTCATTTCGGTTAATCCGTATGCGGACATAATCGGCAGTCCGGTAGCCATAACATGATCATAGGTAACCCCCATCATCGGGGCACCACTGACCATAACTGTTTGCCAGCCCCATTGATGGTTTTTGAATGATGGATCGTTCAGAATTCGATTTAATTGCGTAGGTACAACCGAAAGATGGCTGGGTGATAGCCGATATGCATTTTCTAAAATAGTTTCTGATGCGGATGGTAATGCAACAGTTGCCGATGATATAAAGGTTCGAACCAAAATACCAATTCCTGATACATGATGGATCGGTACTGATAGCAACCATCGCTGAGCTGGAGACAACGGTATGCGGTCGAGAACCCCCAGCGCACTGTAATATAAATTTCCTATAGATAAGACTGCGAACTTTGGACTACCCTGAGTGCCTGAAGTCCTGACCATCACACAAGGCTGGTCGCAGGCTAAAACAGGTTCGTTTCGTGTGATTTTTACGGCAGTTGTCAGCATCTTTAAGGATATAATTTGGCGACTAGTATCTAAAATAGGGCCATCCCAAATCAAGGCTGATACATCGACATCTTCAGCAATCCGATAGTGTTGCGTACTCGGATCTTTCGGGTATAGAGGTACCCCAATTGCGCCGACGCGGAAAAGTGCAAATAAGAGCGCGATGGACTCGACCGTCGGAATGGCGACGAATGCGACTCGATTTCCTTCCTTGATTCCAAAATTTATCAAGTTTTGAGTAATTGTTGTGACGAGGTTATCGATTTCTAAATAGGTCCATGCTGTCGATTCGGTTACAATTGCCGGAATCGTTTCGTATTCAATTGCGGCACACCGAATTGGGCATAAAATTGCAGTCATTAGGGATTGCGTTGAAATTTAGAAAAGTTGGGTTTTCGCTTTTGAACGAAAGAATCCCGTCCTTCTTGGGCTTCTTCAGACATGTAATACAACATGGTTGCATTTCCAGCGAGCTCTTGAAGTCCAACTTGGCCATCGCAATCTGCATTTAATGCGGCCTTTAAACACCGAATTGCCATTGGGGAATGCATCATAATTTCTTTGCACCACTTGAGTGTCTCAGTTTCAAGTTCCTCATATGGGACGACACTATTTACCAACCCCATGTCGAGGGCTTCTTGCGCCGTATATTGTCGACATAAAAACCAGATCTCCCTTGCTTTCTTTTGCCCAACAATTCGAGCCATATAACTTGCACCAAACCCGCCATCAAACGATCCAACCTTAGGCCCCGTTTGACCGAATATCGCATTATCAGCGGCAATGGTGAGGTCACATACCATATGAAGAATTTGTCCACCTCCAACGGCGTATCCTGCTACTGCAGCGATTACGGGCTTGGGACAGGTTCGGATTTGTCGCTGGAAGTCAAGTACATTGAGATGGTGAACACCGTGGTCATCGCGATATCCAGAGTCGCCCCGAATCTTTTGGTCTCCTCCGGAACAAAATGCCTCTTTTCCTTCTCCGGTTAGTACAATCACTCCGATTTCATGGTCAAATCGTGCATCGTTTAATGCGTCCATCATTTCCTGAACCGTCAACGGCCGAAATGCATTTCGGACCTCGGGTCGATTAATTGTAATTGTCGCGATTCCATCGTTTTTCTTATATTTAATATCTTGATACGCTTTCATTGCTTTTTCCTTTTCTAGACCCAACTAAATTCAGGGGATTATTATAAAATATTCCTCATGATATAGTCCTTTGAACAATTCGAGGAGATTTTCGATGCATTATCGGCCTAATTTAAACCGACGAACAAAAATTATTGCGACCCTGGGACCAGCTTCTACCCATGTAGATATCTTGAAGCAAATGTTTATCGAAGGGGTGGATTTGATACGCATCAATGCGTCACATGCCAACCAACCTTCTGAAATTAGGGAAAAAATCGAATTGATTCGACAGGTGGCCAAAGACGCTCGCCGAGTTGTTGGGATTATGCTTGATCTCCAAGGACCTAAAATTCGAGTAGGCAAAATTGAAAACAATGGCGTCACTGTCGAAAAAGGAGATCATATTCGGGTCACGTCTCAAAGCGTACTTGGTACAAAATCTTTAGTTTCGGTTTCGTATCCAAACTTATCAGGCGATGTTAATCCTGGTGAATTTCTCTTTGTCGACGATGGAAAAATTCATTTAAAAGTCGTTGGAATTGAAGGTGACGTGGTCGAGTGCGAAGTTGTTCAGGGTGGCGTGATATCGAACAATAAAGGGGTTAATTTGCCTCACACTACCGCTAAAATTTCGCCACTGACAGAAAAAGACATGGTAGATGCCATTGCGGGCGTTGAGGGTGGAGTGGATTACATCGCGCTTTCGTTCGTTTCCCAAGCGTCTGATGTATATATGCTAAAACGACTTTTGGCTGAAGCCCAAGGTGATCACATTCGAATCATAGCGAAAATAGAACGCCAAAAAGCGATGGAGAACTTAGCCGAGATTGTTGAAGCCGCTGATGCGGTGATGGTTGCTCGCGGGGATTTAGGGGTAGAGATCACATTGCCGAATGTGCCTAAAGCTCAAAAAATGATTATTAGCGAAGCCAATTACCAATTAAAACCGGTTATTGTTGCGACGCAGATGTTAGAAAGTATGATTACGGGGTTGAGCGCCACTCGCGCTGAGGTCTCTGATGTGGCCAACGCAATCTACGACCACTGCGATGCGGTAATGCTGTCTGCCGAAACGGCAACGGGCGTTGATCCAGTTAATGTTATTCGAACAATGAGTGAAATTTGTACCGCGACGGATCGCCATATGGTGGCGTTGAAAAAGACTAGTCCGCCAGAAAGTAATCGATTTCTTAAATCCTCGACTGCGGTGTCTATTTGTTCGGCAGCCGATCAAATTGCGCAAGAAAATAGCGCCACTACGATTATGGCGTTTACAAGTTCGGGCGCTACCCCACTAATCGCGTCTAAGCTTAATCCGATTACCTCCATTATTTCGCCCACAGATACCCTGACAGTCTGCCAGAGAATGACTTTGTTTAGGGGGGTTATTCCAATGATGATGCCCAAACCGTTTAAGGACATTCATCGCTGGACAGACATGATTCATCTGGCCGTCCAAGAATCCAAGCATCAGCAACTGGTTCATACCGATGATTTGGTAGTTGTAACGGCAGGTATCCCAATCGGACAATCCAACGGAATTAACTCAATTCGCGTAATAACAGCATAAGGAGATATTTAATGACCCCCACAACAGTAAGACGCGCCCATAATTTTAATGCAGGCCCTGCCGCGTTGCCCCTTTCCGTTTTGCAGACTGCTCAGGCTGAGTTAACTGATTTTAAAGGTAGCGGAATGTCAGTTATGGAATTGAGCCATCGCTCTAAATTGTTTGAATCGGTATTGGATGATGCCGAACAAGGTGTCCGCAAATTGCTTAAAATTCCCGATGATTATGCCGTTTTATTTTTGCAGGGCGGTGCCAGTCTTCAGTTTTCGATGATTCCAATCAATTTGTATCAAGTTGGTAATCCGGTGGATGTCTACAATACGGGTGTTTGGTCAAAAAAGGCCATTTCTGAATTAAAGAAATCAGCTGAATATCGGGTCGTTGCATCGAGCGAAGATCAAAACTTTAACTATATCCCAGATTGGAAATCAGCTGAGCTTAACCCAACGGCGTCTTATGTGCATGTCACGTCTAACAATACAATTTATGGTACACAATGGCGCGAGTTTCCGATCACGCAAGCCCCCCTTGTCGTGGATATGTCATCCGATATTTTGTCTCGGCCGTTGGATATTTCACGATTCGGAATGATTTACGCCGGCGCCCAAAAAAATATCGGGCCCAGCGGTGTCACCTTGGTAATTATGAAAAAAGATTTGGCGGAGCGTTGTGCCGAGTCTGTACCAACTATGCTTCAATACCGGACGCATATTAAAGAACGTTCGATGTATAACACCCCTCCAACATTTGGAATTTACATTATTTCGTTAGTTACCCAGTGGATTCTCGAAAATGGGGGAATTTCTTGGATTGAAGCACAAACTGCACGACGTGCGGAAACGCTTTATGCATCTATCGATAATAGTGGGATGTTCTACTGTCCAAACCGAACGGAAGACCGCTCTAAAATGAACGTCGTATTTCGCTCCAAAGATCACAATGATGAACTTGAGAATCGGTTTGTCAAAGAAGCTGAGGCCGCAGGAATGATTGGACTAAAAGGTCATCGATCTGCGGGGGGGCTACGCGCGTCCATTTATAACGCTCAGACTGACGAGGCAATTACCTCGTTGGCACAATTTATAGCTGATTTTTCAAAACGGGGATAACGTAACTTTATCCGTAGTGCCCATTGATCCAAGTCTCAATTTGGAACAATGGGCACAGTTGCGCGATAGTCGTTTTTCTTATTAAGAATTTTTTTCTAATAAATATAAAATTCGAGCCCCATAAAAAATAAGTCCATATCCCAAAAATATCCATAAAAGAATTCCGAAGACGCCACTAAATGCCCCATAAATATTTTCTGCAGTCGAAATATAGGAAAAATAAACACCGAATCCTTTTCGCAAAATCAAAAATAAAAGCGAAATAAATGTAGCGACAGTAAATGTATTACTGAATCTCTTTCGGTTTCTGGGTGCGAGTATGTGGTAAAGGGTAATTAGAAATAAAAAGATCGTGACCATTCCAAAAACGCTAGTAGTTTGCTGGAACAATTTAATGATGTAGTGGGGGACTCCCTGAGAAAAGAACGGATGGTATAAGAGTTTTGCCAAAATTTCGGACAGGCTAGTAGCGATCATATAGGCCGTAATCATACCCAGTATAAAAAATGGAAAAATGATAAGTTGCAGACGTATATACTCTCTCAGTTTGCGAGGGCGTTTATCAAAAATATAAAATAACGCTTGGTCCAATGCGCGAAACAATCCTTGTGATAACAAATACGCGATCGCGAAACCGGTAACCCCATATGCCCCCCGATTGGTGGTCAAGAAACCAACAATGTCCGTGTTGTCGAGCAATAAACTAGGGAGTACCGCATGAACGATTCGTGTCCAATCGATCCGTTCGAAAGGAATAAAAGACGCAACCGAGGCGATGACAATTAAAAGGGGGACTACCGCAAGTACCGTATAAAACGAAACTGCTGCCGCTAAAAACACATATCGATCGGAGAAAAAGTCTGAAGCAGCTTGCACCGCGAATCGTGCATGCCGACCGACGCTATTTCGTCCCCGAAGGGTCACGTCGTTACTCGGCGTCGTTGGGGTCAACCCCAATAATTAAGGCGTCCGCCCGTGTCGTTGCAACCGAATGATATCCACAATCAACATGATGAGTCTCGCCGGTGACGCCAGACGATAAGTCAGAGCATAAGTACAATCCGGAATTGCCCACTTCATTCAATGTAATATTACGTTTCATTGGTGCCCTAGCGGCATTCACTTTTAGCAAGATGTCAAACCCGCTGATCCCTTTCGCTGCAAGGGTCTTGATTGGTCCTGCCGACAACGCATTTACCCGAATGTTATCAGATCCCATTTCAGCCGCCAGGTATCGCACGGAGGCTTCTAGGGCTGCTTTGGCAACGCCCATGACATTATAGTTGGGTACCGATCGTTCGCCGCCCAAATATGACAAGGCGACAATGCTTCCCCCGTTGGTCATTAGCGGTTTTGCAAACCGTGCCATTGGGACGATGGAGTATGCGCTAACACCTAAGGCGAGGTTCCATCCTTCGATGGACGTATTCGAAAACTCACCGGTTAGATCTTCTCGATTAGCAAAGGCAACTGCATGTATGACGAAATCAAGAGTGCCGTAGGTTTCGGAAAACGCGTCAAATACAGCTTTGATCTCTGCTTCTTTGGTTACGTCACAAGATATACACAATTTAGAACCCATTTCATGAGCGAGTGGTTCAACGCGGTCCTTCATGACTTCGCCTGCATAGGTAAAGGCAATTTCGGCCCCTTCTGCAAATAATTTTTCGGCGATAGCGTACGCGATTCCTCGCTTATTACTAACTCCAAAAATAATTCCTTTTTTACCTGACATTAATCCCATAAAATCCTCCGGACACGTTGCCTTTAAAAATAATGGCGGTAGTGTATCGTTTCAGCGTCTTTGCAGCAAGAAAAACTGATAAAACGACTTCAATTTCTCTACTTTTAAGAAAATAAAAATCCTCCTTTTTCATAGATTAATTCATTGTCAGCAAAGATCTGACCAGAATTTCTCATTTCAGCGATAAAGTCCAAGTGGACTGGCGATTCGTTTTTCCCCCCGGTTTCGGGGTATGAGGCTCCAATTGCCATGTGAATGGTCCCGCCAATCTTTTCGTCAAACAAGATGTTTTTAATATGACGTTGGATTTTATTATTGGTACCAATGGCAGCTTCGCCAAAATAGCGGGCACCTGACTGATCCATTAGGCCATCAAGTGCAGATTTGCCCGCAGTAGCGGTCCACGTCTCGATTTTGCCGTCTATGACTTCGAACCTGGCGTTGACGATTTCGATGCCTTGATAAATAACCGGGAAATCGAATTGAATATAGCCGTTTACCGATTGTTCAACCGGCGATGTAAATACCTCTCCCGAGGGCATGTTTCGGCGTCCATCTGAATTGATCCATCGCCGTCCCTCTACTGAAAATATAATATCCATCGCATCAGATCTGTAACGAATTTGGTTTGCTGTATTGAGCCGATCCACAATGGTTTGCTGGTGGAGACTAATGGATTGCCAGTAAGCGACAGGGTCTGGTTCGTACAGACCACACGCATCGTATACGAATTGGCTAAACTCCTCGGTACCCATTTGAGCATCTTGCGCCAGCGATGGAGTGGGATAAAGGCAGAGGCACCATTTTAAATCACCAGAAGCAGACCGTGACATAAACCGATTCTTCGTATCCGATTGAGCCATCGAATGCCGTCGTAATATATCAGAAGTTGCG
>Ga0214917_10000414_pt1 | contig 55989 bp, 25 predicted proteins | sample LL_1208_BB_MetaG_FD_177983 | JGI IMG/M metagenome (GOLD analysis project Ga0214917, IMG submission 177983) | Freshwater microbial communities from Lake Lanier, Atlanta, Georgia, United States - LL_1208_BB | ecosystem: Environmental > Aquatic > Freshwater > Lake | place: USA: Georgia | collected... | reverse complement strand
GTCTCGTGAGCATCAGACTGATATCGTGCTTGAACTGGTTGAAGCAGGCGAGCTTGCCCGACTGGGCGGTATTCGCCTGTCGTGCCATCCTGGGCCGTATACGTGCCTTGCAAGCCCCGATAAGGTGATTGTAAACAAGTCGGTCAAGTGTTTGAATATGCATTGGCTTATCGGCCATCTGCTTGGTCATGATGACGATTTCAATATCAATATCCATGTTGGTGGTGTGTACGATGGGAAGGCCGATACCGCCAAGAGATTCTGTGAAAACTTTAAACTTTTGGATCCCGGACTCCAAAAACAGCTAACTATCGAGAACGACGACAAAGCGTCTATGTGGTCTCCCACAGACCTGTACCAGAACATTTACGCTGGCTGTGGTGTCCGTCTGGTTTACGATTACCATCATCACCGTTTCTGCGGAACCGAGACTGTGGATGAGGCCATAGACATGATGTTTTCCACTTGGCCGGAAGACCAGATTCCCAAGACTCACTATTCGGAATCTGCTCCGGGCAAGCGTCCTCAAGCCCATTCAGATTACATCCAAGGTCCTATTCCAGAATATAACACAGATAGGCTGTATGATGTCATGCTGGAAACCAAGGCAAAGGATCTTGCCATAAAAAAGTACTTGACAGAACACGCGGGTGTGGTATAATGGTAGCACGACTGCCTTCCAAGCAGTAGACAAGGGTTCGATTCCCTTTACCCGCATTATGAAAAAGTTTAATAAGTTTAAAATTTGGTTTGGTAAAAAGTTGATTGATTGTGGATTTAGTATTCTTCTTAAGCTGGATGATCGTGATTGGAATCCTAAGAAAGAAACGTATCCAGGTTCAGTAAAACAAGCAAAGTATAATTTAGGTGCTTGGCTAGTAAAACACGGAATCCGGCTAGAAACACAAACCTTAAATAAAGAAGGTTGGCCCGGATTCACCATTAAGTATTACGATAAAGATTTTTACAAGTATCTGCAACGACCAAACAAGAAGCGAAAAAAGCGAAACAACGATGGACCTGACTTCACCAATTTCTTCCCGGACTGGCAATGAAACCCGAAACATCATTGATCACTACCATTACTGGAAGCATGAAGCGATTCTCGCAGACCTTGACTCACGAACGAATAATTTCTCTGTTCTGTGCAGCAATCTCTATAACGACTTTAACATCGCTACTTGCATTAGGAACTGTAATGCATTCCTGGCTAAGAAAGTGGTTGTCTACGGGTCTAAGCAGTATGATCGTAGGGGCACTGTTGGTACTCATCACTATGTTCGCCTACTACACGCTGGATCGTTTGAAGGGCTGGCTACGACGCTGGACGCTCTGAGAGACGAAGTAGGCCAGGATCTACACCTTGTGGCTGTAGACAACATCCCCGGTGCTCTTCGTCTAGACTCGTATGCATGGCCCAAGGATAAGCACGTGGTCATGATCTTTGGACAGGAGCAGGTAGGCGTTCCACAAGAATTACTGGAAATTGCTAACGATACCGTTTACATTGCACAATACGGTTCTGTACGGAGCCTAAACGTAGGAACCGCATCTGGAATTGTAATGTACGATTACTGTGCTAAAGTTCTCTAAAGAACAAGGGCTCCAACCGTCACAGGTGAGAGCCCTTTGTTCCATTAACTGAACAGTCTTTACTTTTACTTATTTCTTTTTACAGCAGGTTTTCTTTTTGCAGACAGGAGCAGATTTAACGCCTAGTTGTACTAGAAGAGCATTTACTTTGGATTTAATCCATTTTACTAGTTTCATAAGTTTCACCTCTTTCTTCCATTATTTATGAAAATGGAAAACTCATACATACTTTGTACCCTCCAGGGTGCATTATATTAATAAAGAACTTATAGCTGTATATCAGCAGATCCAGTACTGTACACAATCTGCATATCGCGTACACTATTAACAGTTTGTATATCTTTTGTGACTACCACAATTTTCTTGTCATCTGCAAGACTTAATCCCCAAGCTGCTTCATCCCATACACCGATTGTGTATTGTCTTGTGGTTGAATTCCAAGCATAATCATCTGCATAGTATCGTCTGTATCTATAATAAGATGTGGGAGAATCTACATCTGCAGTCCAAACGTATACATCAGAATTATTAGAAAGGGATACTGCTTTTTGTATAGCATTATTCCACCAGAAAAATCCTTTTATCTGTGTGGGATCATTGAAAATTGCATCATAGCATGTTTTAATATGTGCTTGAAGCATATCAAATTCTATCCGTCTTCCCCATATGTACTGATCTCTGTTTGGAAATCCTAATGAAGAAGTATGATACCACGCACCACCAAACGCATAACCAGAATTTCCACAGTATGTGGTATACAGCGAACCATTTGAATCGTATTCGTATGCTGTGTTAAGCATAGGGAATATAGGTAGAGTTTTATTATACAGTTTATTGTATAGTGCTGCTCTAATAACAGAATCTTGAGTGTACTGTTCTATTAAATCTAAACCAGACCATTGGTTTTTTTCATAGAACGAATATATTTTGGTACACGATAATGGATGTGAATTGGGTTCAAATGGGTATACTTTAGGAATCAAGAAATCTACTTTATCCAGAAGAACTGCATTTTTATTCACTAATGCAGTATTAATAATTTCTCGTGCTTTGGGTGTTAAACTATTCCAAGGGCCGGTAGATCCTATAGGATTTCCTGGTAAGGTGTATTTTTCTCCATCAAATCCTGCAGTAATAGTATTGGGATTACCATCAGTATCAATTGGACTAACATCAAGAATGTTGTAAATTCCTAACTTAACATTTTTATATTTTGCGGGAAGAGGTTCTATTATTTTTTCCCATTCTGCAATAAAATTAAAATCAGTTTTACTGGGATGACTCATGTACTTCTCTTTTATATTCGAAGGTATTGGAACATTCAATCCTATAACCCCTGTAGGAGTGGTTAAAAGTCCCCGGATAACATCCAAAATTTCTGCTAATACTTCACTATATACGATTTCTTCTGTTTTTGGTACTCTAGACCACCATTGTTGAAATAGTTTTTCATGAGCTAATACAAAATATATTACATCACCTATAGATTTAGGACTATTTCCTGATGTTACAGTGTTCTTGCTTTCTATCTTTGTTATTACTTCATAACACCAATTAACATAGCGTCTAGCAATTAAAAATGCAGACCAAAATGGATTTAAATTTTTTAATTGCTGTGGAGTCAGATTTTTAATATCTCCTATTTTAATGCCAGTAACATCATTATACGCTATTTCTTGATCTGCATCACCAATCATACAGTAAATAATATTATTTTGTTTACTATTTAAATACTGTCTGTCTAGAGATAATAAATTAGGATTGTATATTTTTTGTCCAGTCTTTGGTGATTTTTCAGGCATCCACGAATAAAAATAACCAGAATAATTAGGTGAAGATGCATGCAAACTAAATTTACCGTAAGTAGTTTCGTATTCAGTTTTACTGTTTAGCTCACCAGTTACAGAATACACCTTTGGATGAACTATAGTCGAACTATTATCAGATTTAAAATTAGTTTCTCTTGCAAAAACAAGATTGGATAGATTTATAATTAAAATACGATCTTGTTCAGTTGGAATAGTTCCAATTCTGTTAGTTTGTAAAACACTACCGTTTAATTTTTCAAATAAATCTAATTCTTTTCTGACTACTTTTGTTTTGTGCTTTTTATAATTGACATTACTCCAAGGACTAAGATGCGTCCATTTATAATTTCCTCGTTCATCAAAAGAAAGACCAGTATCTACTAAATCTTCTATAGAATTTTGTGTGGTTGGATCCACATCCAGAGAATATACTCTACGTCTTCTGCGACTTTCGTCTGCACCACTTAAATCTGCAGTAGAAAATGGATCAGCGTCTATAAATGGATTTAAATCTCCAGAATTATCCACTAATCTGGGTATTCCTGTATTCCACCAGAAAAATCCTTTAATATATGATGGATTATCCACAGCATCATAACAGGTTTTTAATTGTGATTTAAGAGTATCTAGATCAATAAATCTATCAGTAATAAAGTCATTATTGCCCGGAATTGCATGTCTTTGTTTATTATAGGGACCACGTTTTGCGTAAGTATTATACAGATTTGTAAACTCCCAGCTACTAGGATATACAGAAGCTAAAATGGGCAGAATAGGTTTATTAAAACCATATTTTTTATTATACAAATGTGCTCGTCTCACATTATCGTATGTAAATTGCTCAAATTGATTTCTGTTTCCTGCTTGTTTTAGATAAAAATCCCATTGTATATCTGGATTAGTACCACCAGTAAAATCACAAAATTGATTTGTGGGTTCGTATATGTAAACTTGGGGACATAAAAAATCACAAAAATCTAATAAACGTTTATATTTTTCAATATATAAATCATTCAATTTATCTCTAGATGCTTGAGTTAAAAAATTCCATACTTTTCCCACTCCAGAACGAGAACCGGGTGTAGGAACTAACTCTTCACCATACCATCCACCAGAAATATTACCATCTTTAGAATTATCAAAATCCATCTCGTAAACATCAGGTATTGAATAACAACCTAGTTTAAAATTAAATCTATATTTGTATGGCAACATTTCAATATATTCTGTCCATAAATTTACAAATTCACTAATAGTAGGAGTTGATTGTCCCACGAATGTTTTTGTTGGAGTATCTGTCCAAAATTCTAAAACAAATTCGGGAATTCCTTCTAAATTAATAAATTGAGAGATATAATCACGGGGATTTAATAGTATTTGTTTAGCATGTGCTAACACCTGAGCCAGTGAATCAATATATGCGCTTTCTGCTATTTTTCCTTCTTCTGTTGTAGTATCAAAAAATCTGGGTTTGCCTGGAGCATTACCAAATCCTAATTCTGGTGGTCCATTCCACCATCCATTATAAAAATGTTCAAGATCCAACATAACATAAACATCATCACCTATAGAAACAGGAAACCCTCTACTAAGATTTACATTTTCTACATTTTGAATCATAAAATAAGCCCAGCTAACATATCTTCTTACTAGACTAAATGCACTCCAGAATGTATTTAAATTTTTAACTTTAAATTCAGTAAATCCTAGTGGTTTAATTTCTGGTTTAGTTCCTTTGGCTGGGATTATTTGGGATTCCCAAACACCACCGGTCCAAGAATTAGCTAGCCATGTCATTGGTTTTATTGAACTATCAATATCATTATAGAACCAGATAAAATCTGTTTCTTGTATCATGTAATATATAAAATTACTATTTCTTTTACGAAGAAACTCTCTATCTAAATCCACTAGATCATCGTCTACTGTAGTTTGTTTTAAGGAATTAAAAGTAAATGTATTATTTCCTAGATCAATCCATCCATTATTCCTATAACCATTAATATATGGACCTTTAAAATTGCCAGCGTATGAAGCTCTTCCTCTACCAACAGCATTTACACACTGTAAAAATTGTGGAGCAAGAGAACCATCTCTAATTCCTGTTCCATCATCAAAATATGAGTATATCTCTGTACTAAATTTTCCATAATTTTGATATTTTAAAGGTATAGTTATTTTGACAGCTCTTGCATTCTCAGTGGGATGTATAGTTTTTCCTATACCACTAAAATTATTTAAATATTTTCTAGGTTGAGATATTCTAGTATCAATATAAAAACTCATTTCTCTACCAAAAGGAACATTAGATAAATCAATTCTTACAGGTTTATTAAAAAACGTTTCTTCTGGTTGTGGAAATGATGATGCCATTGTTATTTTTATTTATAATTAATAGGAATAGTTTTTAATTACGGATGGAATGTACACCCCCACAACTGAAGAATTACTTGTTTTTTTGGTGGGATTAGTGAACAGATATAGTGGAGTTACTTCGTCTTTTATTGGAATAAATAGGTGATATCTTCCTATTTGAACATAAGCGTATCCGTATTGGCCAAAATCCAAAACTTGAGTCAGTGTGTCTTTAGTAGACGAAAATACCAATCGTTCTGATTCATTACCAGTCATACTAGTTTCGTATATTGTTGTTATTATATTTTTACTTAAACGTATATTTTGATTATACAAATTTCCATCAAATGTTCTTACTTTAATATCATTGTCTGTAATAATTGCTTCATATGAAATATTTAATATTTTATAGATGTTTGTGTCTGTCTGTACTGTTACTAAATTACTGGCAGATACACCGGCTATATCCTGTAAAATTGAACCAGGAATAAATGCTGTAGTTGCTTGTAATTTTACTTTACTGTCCAATACAACAGGAACAGAATATTTAATTACATTTTGTTCAAAAAATTGTTCAAAAGGATCTGTAAAATCAACTGGAGTAGTTGCAGTAAAAAATTCGGTATCTAGTGTTCCGTTTATTAAATTACTGGTACTATTCGTTATAGTTTTTTTTTTAAAAAAAGCACTTAATGCATCACTGTTCGTTACATTAAGAGAATTCTTTAAAAACGCAACATTGGAATCAAAAATTTCTTGTGCCTGTGCTGCGTATTGAGCATCTACTGAAGTAAGAGATGTGGTAATACTTTGGTTTAAATTGGTTGTTGTGTCTGTACAACTTCCAGCAACCCAAACGTAATTACTGCCTCTAATAGCTGCTTGTTTTTGTGTTTGATACGGTAATCTAATTCCATTAGCAGAGTCTACAGCACATCCCAATTCTGTATTAGAATTATCTAAAATGGCTTGATCAGTAATAGACACTTTACTATTAATATACAGATTAATTAATACTATCTTTCCTGTAAGATTTTCTTCCACCATATCATTTGCATTTTCCAAATAAATAACTTCTTTATCGTTGATAAATGCTGCATCGGATACAATGAATTTTTTAGTATTATTTTGAGATGAAGGTGATATTATTTCTATAATATCTCCTGGTTGATATCCCAAATATAATAAAGGTTTTGCTGTGTATTTTGGATTACGAGATATTAGTGCTTTAATTTTTGTATCAGTAGATTCTTGTAAAGACGAAGCTTTGCTTAGTTGTGGTGTATTAATAAAATAATTTAAAATGTATTGGTCTACATTTGCATCTTTATTAGTGGAAGATACTACTTCAGCAAATACCAAATCTTCTGAAAATTTCTTAAATTTTAAAGAAGAAGAAATATCTGCATCTACAGCAATTGTATCATCTAAATATTGACCACCATTTAAACTAAAAGCTTCATCCACACTCATTTTAGCAAAAAATGTCTTTAAAAATAATTTATCTTCTGGACTTGCTAACGAATAATCTAAAATCACTTTATTTATTGCATCTTCTGTGTAAAAAATTACACTAGGCTTTGATTTTATTTTTGTTGAATCAAATATATCTTTAGCGTATTCTACAAACTCTAAAAAATAGAAAGAATCTGTTCTTGCTAAAACAAGATCATTTTCTTCTACTGGTTTAGAACGTATTGTGTAGTTGTTACGTGCCATCTTATGATGCTATAAATGAGAAGCGAGTAGATATTCCATTAGATATAAATGTTAGTTTATCTGTATTGCTTATTGATAAGAACATTACTTCTCCCGGTGACAGATAATATGGAGTTGTACTTGCTATACCTGTACCAGAAGAATTACCAACAACTTGTATCAAATATGCATCACTTGTGCTCACTGGTGCCAATGATTTGATGGTAATACCGTTCTTTAATGGGGCAGAAGAACCATTAAATATCTTTACAGAACCAGTAATCCCAACAGTCACAGTTCCAGTGTATACAGTATCGCTTAATTTAATAGTTGTGCTGGTGTCATATGTTCTATTTTCTGGCATTCTACCCTTCATTAGGGCAATATCTGACTGAATATTAGTAAGAGCAGTTTCCATATCACCCATATAAGAATTGATGATAGTATCCAGTCTTCCTGTTATATTAGAATCTTCAAAGGTTAAATTCACTGCACTGGTTGGATCTATGGATACAGGCATTGCTGATGTCCATGCTACTTCTAGTGCACCTCCGGTCAAACCGCCCTTTACGCGCACTGAAGGACCTGCTGTTGCTCCTGCAACAAACAATGGAACCGATTGATCTGCTTGAGATATTCCTACTATAGCAGAAACATTAACCGTTGCTGTAATACCAGCACCAATTATCTTGACATCAAGTGCCCCGGAAGTAGAAGTTATGGGATTACCACTACCGTCGTGCATCTTAAATGGAAGAGTAGCACCACCATCTACTGCGGAATATATCTTAACTCCATCAGTAGCTGGTAACAGATATCTACCACCACTAACACCCACTGTTCCATTTACAGTTACACTATCTGTGAGATAATTAAGCCTTCTACCACCAGTTACTCCCACATTAATTCCACTAGTAATACCCTGAATATACACAGTATTAGCTACGGTTACATCACCAGTAATTCCTACTTTAACTCCACTGGTAATTCCTTGGACATAACCTGATACTTGAACTGGAACAGTTCCTGATGCGGTAGTACCCTGTACTGTTATTGCTCCAGTTGTGGCACCAGAAATTCCATTTACTATTTTGAAAGTACCCAATCCACTCACAGAACCGGAAATACCTAGAGTACTAGAGTTGGAAATAACTGTTACTGGTAGTGGTGTTGAAGTCTTCACACGAGTAGCAGTATTTGTATCCCCCCATGCTAATTTTACTATTTGTACGTGCGCGTTAGTAATACCACCTGTAGTTACCCATTCTGTGGCAATACTTCCTGTAGTACCGGTTACGTCTATTGTTAAATTTGGATCTGTATCTGGCATTTATTTCTCCAGTATTATTTATAAAAAAAATAAAAAAATTTACATATATAAAAGTAACTATGGTACTATTATTAGATAATGAAAAACAACGTGATTTGTGCCGTCAAATAGAAAAATATGTAGAACAATGGAAAGTTTCATATATTGATGCTATTGTTGCCGTATGTGAAGTAAACGACATACCAATAGAAACTATGCCTAAAGTCTTAACCAAACCTATTATAGAAAAAATTCAACAAGAAGGTCAAGACTTGAATTTTTTACCAAAAAGTTCTAAATTACCCATTTAATATTTGACAAGCCTAAATTAAGGTGTATATTTACAGACAATAGGAGATTATATGGCATTTAAAGATCTAAAGAAGAATTCTACGTCAATGGCATCCAAGCTTCAAGAGGAGTTGGAGAAGAGCAACAAGTCTAATGATTATAAGGACGACCGATTTTGGCGACCTACTCTGGACTCTGCTAGTAATGGATATGCAGTTATTCGATTTCTTCCTGCAGTGGAAGGAGAGGATATTCCATGGGTTAAGTTGTACTCTCACGCCTTTAAGGGTAAGGGTGGTTGGTTTATTCACAATTGTCCCACAACCCTTGGTGAGAAGTGCCCAGTTTGTGAAGGAAACTCTGAATTATGGAATTCTGGTACTGAAAGCGATAAGCGTATTGCTCGTGATCGCAAGCGTAAGCTTAATTATATTTCCAATATTCTTGTTGTGGAGGATCCAGCAGCTCCTCAAAACAAGGGCAAGGTGTTCCTATTTAAGTACGGCAAGAAGATTTTTGAGAAGATTCAAGAGCAGATGAATCCAGAATTCCAAGACGAAAGTGCTGTTAATCCGTTTGACTTCTGGAAGGGTGCTAATTTTAAACTCAAGGTCCGTAAGGTTGACGGTTACGTTAACTACGACAAGTCAGAGTTTAGTGCTGCCACTGAACTGTTTGATGGTGATGATGCCAAGCTTGAGGCTCTTTGGAAGAAGCAGTACGCTCTCAAGGAGTTTATTAATCCCAAGGAGTTCAAGAGCTATCCTGAGCTTAAGACCAAGCTGGTTGATGCTCTAGGTGGAGATGTTCGCAATATGGGCGATTCTGAGGATACTGTTGAGGATGAGCCTGTAGTGCGTTCTAGTCGTAAGCCTCTGCCAAAGGCAGAACCAGATGAGGATGTCGATGTAGAATCATATCTAAAGTCACTTGAAGACTAATAAAAAAGGCCCCGAAAGGGGCCTTTTCATTATCCAAATTTTTGTCTCCATATTGGTTGTTTTTTGTAGATTAAATTTAAATTATCTACATTTTTTGGTCTTGGAGAAACCATTATAGGAGGACTATTTTCTTGTTTTACAATTGACACATTATCAGAACCCATAGGTATCATTCTATCTTCTATAGAGAAAGATTGTCTGTTTATAGATTTTGGTATTGCTCTTTTGGTATTAAGTCTAGCATTTATATTATATTTGTATACTTCTTGTATATCTGATGTTAAATAATTATCTGGTGTATAGATTTGAAATGGTAACGCTATTGGGGCAGAAGTCGTGTCTGTATTACGAAATTTTGATGATAAGTCTGTGGTTTTAATATTATCGTATGCAGCAGTTTCTATATCTCCAGACTCTAATTTTGGTATATACTTCAAAACAGATTGATCATTTTTAATATTGTTTGAAATAGTAGAATACGTTAAAGCTGATGTTGGATTATCTGTATTTCTTGTCTGTGTTGTAATTTTTTTAGCAGATTCGTATTCTTTTTGATCCGATTTGTTTTCTTTTTTATTTTGTTTTTCTGTATAATTTGTTTTTAATGATACTATAGAATCATAAATTTTTTTATCAGATTTTGATAATTTTTCATATTCATCTTGTGATAATTCATTAAATTCTGAAAAATTATTTTGTTTTGCTTTTTTACGTAAATCTGTATAGTTGATTCCAGTAGAAACTACAGTAGCATTATTTGAATTTGTTTCTTTAGTTGTTTTATCTAATGCTATACCATCAATTTTTTCTATAGAATTATTAATAGGAACTTCATCAACTTTTTCTACAGAATTTTGAGGACTAGTTTCTGGCTGTCTATTGACAGAAGTTTTATCAGAAAAGAAAAGTGAGTTTACTAACTCTTGATAATTTAATCCTACGTTATCCATTTAATTATTTTCTTCTAATTCATTAGCTATTTGTTGAATTAATACTAATCTTTCCCACGGAAACATATTTTGTATATCTTGTATAGAGTATCTATGAAGATATGTTAATTGAAATAATACATTTAAATAAGTAGCAAGGTCTATATAGTTAAAAAAAAACTAATTATATTAAATAATCCAGATAGTTCTATTTTTTTAGATTCACCATCACTGGTTTTATATTCTAAAATATAATAAGTTTTAGGTGTATCTTCATAATATTTTAATAACTTTTTAAAATCTTTAGATTGTAGATTCATACAGAATTCTGCCTTTTCAGATAAAGACATATCTTCTGCGGTTATAAGCTCATCGTCTTTTTGAATACTAATTATATTATTGGCTATAAATTTTATTTTATTTTCAAATGTTTTATTATAATCAGGATTTTGTAAAATATCTTTTACTTTTAATTGTTGTAATCGTATTAATATTTTATTTTCTAACTGAATAATAGAATTCTGTGTATCTGTTTTTTCATTATATTTCATATCTTCTAAAATATTAATTGTTACTTTAACTTGTTCTTTAGTGTCTGGGCATTTTATTGTTGCTTTTTCTATTTCACCTATTGATTTACTTCGTAAATGAAGAAATGCTGCCTCAAAATCTTGTATTTCATACTCTTCAGTATTATCTTCAATGCATGCATTCATTACGTCTATGAGTGTATGTAATACATTTTGATTATTTTCTGATTGTTTTGCTATTAATAAAGAATTTTCTTCTTTAACAGTAAATGGTCTATATTTAATTTTTTTACCACTAGGCAATTTAACCGAATATTTTGGAAAGGATTTAATTAACATAATTTAATAGCCTTATTCAAATCTATAATATCTATAAGAAAACACCACACTCAGTATTAATGGTTGATTGTTTGCATTAGTGTCCATTGTGGCTGGAAGTATAGTTTTAGGCCAAGCTCCATAAAGTGTTAATTTACCACTTTGAATATTATCCTTGGTTTTGAATCCTTTAATTATAATTTTAGACGAACTATTGGCTGATCCATCTCCCTGTCCCAATGGCATTATTGACGCACCTAATGGAGTTCTTCCTCCAATAAATCCACCACCATAAATTGGGCCAACAACATAATCCATCCAAGATTCTATAAATCTTCTAATAATCCATTGTCCATCAACTAAAAAATTAATGATATAATTATCATCATATTCTGATTTCAATGGTATATCCCAATTAGGACTATATGGACCAACACTATCTTGAAATATTTGTATACTTCGTTCTGGTAATTGACACATAGTAGCAAAAAATTGGTAATCTGATGTAGCTTCTGGCATCTCTACTGGGCAGTTTTGAAATTCTACAGAATACCTATTAGTGCGTTGGGCACCATATTTGCTTATTTGATTTATTATTCCTGTTATTTCTTTTGATCCAGGTGAATCTGTTTTTGCACCTATTCCGTAAATATTTGCCATTTTTATTCCTTAGTGTTGTTTTTAAATAACTGATCTTCTGTTATTATTTTAAAAATCCAACCATGTTGTTCACAGTATTTTTTTGCTGCTGCCCATTTACATTTATTTATTTCAAAAGTAATAGATTCTTGTAAATAAGTTTTCTTATTTTTTTTACTTTTTGGTTCTATTGTTTGCTTTTTGGGCTTTATTTCTACCATGAATGTGTCAATTTTATCTGTATTTTTGGCCTCAAAAACAAAATCAGGATAGTAGTGATGAATGCTTTTATCTATAGTTGATATATACGGTATTTTTATTTCTTCACTAGACCAACGAAGTATGTTGGGATTAGTATCTAAATACTTACAAAATTTTCTCTCCCATAATGATCTACAAATAATATTATTGGGATTTCCAACATATTTTTGAATGTTTTGGGGGGTGTATTTTGTTTTATAGGCCATATAATCTTGACTATATATTTATAACAATGGCAAGAGTACTTTCATTTCCAGCAAGAGACGATGTAACTCAATACGATATACCTGCTTGGATTACATTTTGGTCTGCAAATTACAGTACTTGGGCGTCTAAACGCATTCCAAATCAAGTACGAGCATATCCAAATAATATTATAGCATTGCCGTACCCTACAACTTTTAATACGTTAAACACAATACCCTATAGGAACAGTCCTTCAGTCCAAATGCGTGGTATTGAGGCTTTGTTAAAAGGAAAACCAACAACTGGACCCGACAGAACAGCAGCAGACGAGGCAGTACAGAGTAATCAAGCGGCAGAAATTGGATTAGATAAGGATGCAGCAGTATCAAGAACTGAATTAAAAGAAAGTTTTTACACTGGTGGTAATGTGTGGAGATTTGACCAAATGGAAACTGTTCTTCAACCAGGATGTCGTCGTGTTCATAGTTTTGAGTTTAATCTGGTTGCAAAAACAATAGAATCAGCTAAACAAGCAGCAAGAATAGCTGCAGCTTTCCAGGCAAATGCACATCCAGGAAATTTTACACAATCCATATACACCATGAATCATCCTGATATATGGGTATTTGGTATAGGAAATGTTATTGGTAGTAGTAATATTGCTATGGATGGCCAAGGATTAACATCAGTATTAGCAAGAGTAGATATTAATAGATCGCCCATACAAAATTATCCTTATACGGTAACAGAGTCAGGATTATTACCTGGATCTCAAGGATACGCAAAACAATATCCTCTGGCTACAAATATAAAATTAAGTTTTATTGAACTAGAACCCGCTCTAAACTGGGGAGTATATGATGGTTTCGATTATTTAGCAATCAGATCACAGAAAGACATTTTATAATGTTTAAATATTTCCCAACATTAAGTTATGATTTTGGAGCTACTGGGGGTATTAAAACAGTAACTAATCTATTTAAAGATGTAAATATTGATGTGGATAGTTTAGAATTTATTAAAACAGAACAGATAAATCCTGGAGAAAGACCAGAACAATTATCGTATAGACTATACAATTCATTTGATTACTATTGGATTTTAATGTTATTAAATAATATAAAAAATCCATTTAATTGGAACAAAATATTAGGACAACAAATAACAAATAAAGATCTAGACACTTTTGATGCACGAGTATTACAATTTGGTAATACTTCCCCATTTTTACCAACCAAAGAAGAATCAGGAATAACATATAATGGAGTATTACAAACTTTATACTCAGATTCTGTTATAGATTCTTATGATGGAGTAGATTTATCTGGTATACAGATAGGAGATACTGTTATTTTTGAAACTGGATTAGGACCATATGGAATAAAATGTATTGGTGCAGGAATTATACCAGAATCTTCAGTAGCTCAAGGATTAAATAGAACTGGAGAAATGGACGACTACGCCCATTATGGACAGAGTATAGTACCATTAGAATTTGATTTTCAAAAAGACAGCACCCAATTAACAGCAGGTAAAGATTTTACCTGTGTGTTAGATAAATATGGCCAAATACATTGCTGGGGCAGAGAAGACACATTGGTGTTATTTAATTGTCCTGCATGTACAGATTTTACTACTATTACTCCAAATTATATAAAATCGGTTAGAACATTATATAAATTTATAGAGGCAAGTCAACAAAAATTAGTAGCAATAAACAGTGATTCTAGATTAGAATTTTACGGAAATTATACTACAGAACCAGCATTATATGCTGCAGCAGGTTCCACTGTTGGTATTAAGACATCATGGTATCATGTTAGTGATTCTGGTTCTCCTGGTGGAGTGATACTAAAAAGTGATAAAACACTAGTGGATTGTGGTACTTTAGCCAATACTGGAATAACATATGACGATGTTTCATGTGGAAGTCAATTTTGTGTTGGTATAATTAGTAAGAATGGTCGTTTAATTGCATGGGGTGAGAATGCATATGGTCAATTAGAAGTACCTAGTGGAACCGGATTTGTAGAAGTATCTGCCACACATAGACACGCTCTTGCCAGAAAATCAGACGGTACTGTTTACGCTTGGGGACTTACAGCAGATGGTCAAACAATAGTACCCGATAAAAAATATAAAGCAATAGCAGCAGGAAAACGTCATTCTGCAGCATTAACAGTTAATGACGAATTGTTTTGTTGGGGTAAAATTCCTAGGGCAGGATTTACTGGAGCAAATGTTGCCGGTATCACATCCAGTGGTTATACATTAAGCAATTATACCACGTATGGATCTTACGATAGAATTTATTCAGGAGATCACCATATAGTATTACGGGGATTGACAGGAACATACCAAAAATTTATAGGAAAAGTAGAAGAAATAGATGATGGATTTAAACGATTAATTTGTAAATATTATGGTGGAGTGTTGTCTAACACTGACCTAATAATAGATGATCCCACAGGAACTGTGGTAACTATTTTACGAAACGGGCAAGAAATTAAACAAATAAAAAATTGTTTAGTGGGAATACAAGATATAAAGAATACTACAGTAGAAATACAAATAAATTATGAAATTATTCCAATAACTAAAGATATTTGGAAAACTGTGTTTATTAATAATTTTTCAAATGCGGAAAACGATTCACGTTTTATGACATTGAATAAAAAATATAGAGATTATTCGTATCAATTAAAGCAAAATATGTTATATGTAAATACTGTAATACTACAAAAAATAGATAGTCGTATATCGGAAGATCTACAATCAGGAAATGTAACTAGTTACAAATTAAGTGATTTTAATATTTAATAACAATGCTATCTTCATTAAAACAAGTTCAATATCCTAATGTTATAATAAATGATTTAATTATTAGGAATGCATCTACAGGAATGTTAGCTAATTCTTCTGGAGAATTTGCTCAAGGCATAGCAGAACAACAAAGTTTAGAAATAAATTTAATCAAAGAAGCTAAAAGCATAGATCCACTTGGTGTATATTCTTTGTCGTTTGTGGAAGATATGGAAGAACCTCATGTTAGTGGTTCTTTAATTTTAGTTGATAAAAGTAATATATTTGATAATCTTGGTATAAGAACTAATGCAGAAATAGAAATGGATATTTCTTTTGGTGATACAATTGATAACAATTTTAATTATAAAGTAAACAAAAAAAAATTATTTTTTAATATTGTTGATATTGAAACTATTAATGATATTGCTAGTCAAGACGTAAATAGAGATGTTGGTACTCCTAATTATCTTAATATTAGATTTTCTAGTAAAGAATTTGTTCACTCTGACTTTGTTGGCCACAGTATAAATTATGATAGAGTATTAAAAACTTTTGATAATTTTATAGGACCTATATCAGCAGAATATAATTATACTATTGGTTATGATGGTAAAACAACATCTACTATTAAAACAGATAAAATAGATGATCAGATCAAAATTAAAACAAAAGTAGAAAAAGATAAAGATCAATATGGAAATATTGTAATGACTTTACCTCAAGAAAGCAATACATGGCCAGCAGAAAATCCAACATTTTTTGGCAACCTTATTACAAGATATAATCAAGAAAGAAAATCAACATTTAGTAATAGACCACCTAAAGGATTTAAATCACATGCAACCTCTAATGATATTTGGATAAAGCCTGAATATTTTTTCTATCCATCATTTAAAAATTCATCAATTCCAAGACTTACTCAATTAATACATTATGTAAAAAATTATGCATGTTTAAAAGAAGATCCAAACTTTGTTGATTTTATGTTTTGGGAGGATCTTGATGGTTTTAATTTTAAATCTATAGCTAAAATGGTTCAAGAAAGTTCAGGAGATACTCCGTTATTTTTCCCCGATTCTAATCCACAGAACATGGAAGCTATTATTTCTTTAGATGTTATTAAAGATACAGAACCTATGGATTTAATTGCAAGTGGAGCACTAGTATCTGAATATATTAGAGTTAAACCAAACTGGAAAAGTCCGTATAGAAACATATTAAGTGGAGAAGAACAATATTCTAAAGAATTAATAAAATATTCTTACAAAGAAGATATACTCGAACGCAGTAGTCCTATTAAACGTATTAATGATGTTATTATTACTAATAAACGATGGCCATTGGATAATCGTGGATACTCTCCGTTCAGTTCTTCAGAATTAAATATTACTAGTATTAAAAGTGATTTTAATTCTATGGCTTTTAGAATTTCTGATGAGATATATGGGTTTTATGATTCAGCTCAATACAATTCAAAATATTCTCCTTGGTGGTCTTTTTTAGATAAGAATAATAAAGGATTTACATACAAATCTGTAGGAACAATTGATTATAATGGAGATCAACAGGGATTAACATATAATTTTAATAAACTTAATAGATTAGAAGAAGAATATTGGCAATCTCAATTTGATTTCTGTGAATTACCTGGAACTGCTTTACATGTAATTTATAATAAAATAAAATGGCCATTAGAAGAAAATAGACAAAAATATGTAGAAGCTAAAAAATTAAATGAAAAATGGAAATTTTATTTTGATAATATTTGCTGTGAACGTAAAGTTCCATTAAATTTCTTTGCTCTTCTTACTGGTGCTGATAAAATTTATGGTGGATTATCTGGTACATCATTTCAGGCAGATCCAGGAGGAATCTATGCGTATAAATGGGTAGAAGTAGAATTCTGGCCACGAGAAGATGTGGATGCTATATTAAAAACCGGAGACGAGATTATTAAATTTGAAAATCAAGAATCGTATCCATTTGTTTTTGTGAAACCTAAAGGAGCCCTAGAAGGAACAATTCCATTAACAAGAAAATACGAAAATAAAATAAAGAAATATGATATAAAAGGTTCAGAATCTAAAGCGGGACAAACATATCTCACAAAGGATACCAGGGCATATAATATAAATGAAATATTAAATTGTGTTGGTTTAACATTTCCTAAAGGATTCGATACGTCTAAAATTCCAACATCAGTTAAAACAAATCTTAAAGATTGCAAATTCTTTATCACCAATCCAGGATTAGCATTCCCAATAGACGATACCAAAACTACATGTAAAACTTCATATCCTAAAGGATTTGAAATGATGCCTATTGGAACTTTTAGATTTGCAAATGAATGCTCCGATTCTCAAAAATGGCCATTTGGTAGAATAGTACAAATGCATGCTATACCTAGAGAAATAATGCAAACCATAGCAAAGGGAGAACAAGGATTAACTGGTATTTGTTCTGCTGGTTCTGGTGGAGCATCTATTACAGTTACTCCTATGTTGGGTTCATCAGAAACTACAATAACTCTTAGTAAAGAAACAAAATCTGAATCAGAAAAGGCTAAATATTTGTTTGTGTTTGATGTTGTTAATGCTCATGACGGTTTGTGTGATAATACGTGTTCAGTATAAATAAAAATATATTATGAAACCTAATTCATCATGTTGCTGTGGACCTGCAACAAAAAAACCAGAAGAAAAGTATGAAGTAACCAGAAAACCTTGTGGTCGTGAATATCTTTCTGGTTGTGGTACTCCTTTATTAAACACTTCTTTTGATTCTACTTGGGGGAAACCGTTATGGTTTCGTGAAATATTTAAAGATTTTAAAGGAGCAAAATCTCCGCCGAGCCATATAAGTTATGAACAAATTATACGAAATGGAGGATCTGGTGTATTCAATAGAGATTTAGCAGATCCTGCATACGAATGGGATGTTAAAGATCCTATTTGGATATATTCTAGTAAAAGTCCTAGAAGTATTCCAAATCCATATGGAGATTATATAGAACATGCTCCAGACGATCTAGAGGCTGCACCAACATGGCCATTATCTGAAAAAATAGCTGCAGCAGAAACTAATATAGCAAGATGTGATAATCCTTGGTATAAATTAATAACACATTATCCCAGTGTAGGAAGGCCATTTCAAAATGGTAATGAAAATCCTACAAAATCTGAAGGATTGGTATTGTCTTCAATTCCTTCAGATCTTTTCCCTGGTAAACAAGTAGAAAAATATAATTATTTTCCAAAAACTTCAGCAGAGATTGGAAATTTTGATATACGAGAAATTTCACACGATAAAAATCTTCATACAAGTACAGCATATCCTGGTAAGTATTGGATTAGTTGGTGGAATGCTATACATCCAGGAAATGTTATAGGTTATCGGGGAGTTGATATTTTTAATCAATATTTTAATGAAGAAAAGTCATTAATAAAATGTGATGATACAGCTGGAACATCACAATGTGATAAAATTGGATGTAAGGGGTTGACACAAAACGAAGAGTCATTGGCAAGCACTCCCAGCGGCTATAACTACACCAGTTTAAGTTCTGGAGAATATCATAATTGTGCAACCAATGAACATGGTAGAGCAATCTGTTGGGGATTAACTGCCGATAATAGAACAGAAACAGAGATGTTAAATTTTGATATTACAACTCGAATATCATGTGGTCCCGATTGGACTGTAGCTATAGGTTATGGTGGCGAATATGGAATAACTCTATGGGGAAATGTTAGTTCTTCATTAAAACAATTACCAGAAGAAATAAAAAAATCTGTAGCTAATTCAAAAAAATTATGTGCTGGTGGTGATTTTTGTGTTGTGTTGAAAGAAGACAATAAAATAATACTATGGGGCAGTTCAGAACCCCGTTTACGTATAAAACCTAGACGAGCAATAAAAGATGCTTCTTTGGAGATAGGAGAAACGACATATAATATTCGTAAAGACGAAATTATACCTTTCTGGGGACCCAGAGCAGCTTTGTATAATGCGGTATTAGCCTTTGAAGAAGGAGTAGACGAATTTGGTACACAGAATGATCCAATATCAACAGAATTAACTTATGTTGATATCTGGGCAGGTAAACGTCATATTGTTGGTTATTCTAGTAATTACTTTAAAATAGCAAAAGCAGATTTAACTGATGTAGCACAACGAATCTATGGAGTAAATCCCCAAGCAATGTTTCCAGATCAAATAGAGACTAGAATTTTTTCTTGGGGATTAGGTATGCCTGGAGATCCGTATAATAAATCAGCCGATTATGTAAATCAATGCTGCCCAAATTACTGGGGAAATCTTTTGGTAGATGGAGAAGAACAAACACCTAATCTATATCCATTAAATTTACTAACAAAAGATTATTTTGATGCATTTTCTGTATCATATGATGATCCTGACAGCGGCATAGAGAATACAATACCAGTATTCACTTCTTCTATAGCAAATCACACAGTATTTGTTCGTGAAAAGTACTTGAATGAATTTGTAGCAAGACGTAAAAATTGGAATAAAAATGGTGAAGGAGATTGGAATGGAGATCCTCCTAAATGTATGCCATATGAAGTAGCATGTCCTTGTTTGGATTCTACAGGCAGTCCGATACCAGATACAACACAAGGAATTGGTGAAGATTGTCCAATAATTCCAGATAGTAATGGAGATTATCCGTGTTGTTATCATAATGGTTATGAATGCTGTAGAAATGGTCGTGGATTAATGTTTGATGGTTGGGGAGATGATAGTAATGGACAGATTAGTAATTTAGGAATGAGATATTTTCAACCCAATTACTACACAAATTCTGTAAATAAAAATTTTGCTGGTTTAGATATTTACGCTATAAAAGAACCAGGAAAAATTTCTGGATATAGTTTTAAATGCGCTTTAGGTCCAGATAGAACTGTTGTAAGTTTAACAAAATATCCACCAAATGTGAATAAAATAACCAGTGAAATATACCACACAGTTAGTGGTGATTCTACTAGCACAAAATGTTTACAAGGAATACTAGCAGCATATGGTGGTAGATATACAGAAATAACTGCATTATCTTGTGGTACAGATCATAATATTATCATTCAAACTCCATCAAAACTTGGTGGAGTTGATTATCCGTATATTGGAGAAATAGACAAAGGAAAGAAGATTTCATGGAAACATCAAGTGTCTGCTCCAGGAGCAGACACTGGAGAATATGCAGATTCTCCCAGAATTATTATGGGAAGTGCATTAAATAAAAATGATTGGCACGATCCTGAATTTGATCCTGGTACTGCTTCCAGATTATTATTTGATTTACAAGTAACAATAAGAAAATTTAAAAAACAAAGTGATGGAAATTATAAACAAATAGATTATTTAAAGTTTTATCCATCAAAAACAACAGAACAGCCAGACGGCATATCTGTAAGATTAATTGGTACACGAGGTGACCAACGATTAAAACCATTTACAGGAGCTACATGCGATTGTGTTTGGTCTGATTATGCTACAGATAGTCTTAAAGTTGGCGGCCATCAAGGAGTAATATTAAATGATATTGGATTTGATGATCGATTAGATATTAAACGAACCGATAAATCGTATGCATGGATGGAATTTAATCAATTAGTAGGAAATGGAAATGGCGTTGCTGGTGGTCACGAACAGCCTTGGGTAAATTTTGAAAGTGCTGCGACTAAAGCTTTTAATGATTATAATTACAATGCAACAAATTATTGGACATGGGAAAATGCACCAAATAAACCAAGAATTAATTATTGGTTTGCTCCTCCTAATACTTTTACACATAATATTATAGAAATACCACCAGGAAGATTTCCTTCACAACTATCGTATTATTGTAGAAACAAATATTGTTATGGTGGACCTAATAATGTAATTCAACATTGGTGTGATCCATGTTTTAAAGGAATTTCTCCTCCCAGTTCTGCTATTACTGGCTGGAAAGGTCGCTTAGGTTGTACTGGTTGTGAAAATAATTATAATTCAGAATTATGTGCTGGTTGTGGTTTTAATAGTGATGGTGTGTGGGAATGTGATAGTATTGCACCACCAATACGTGATGTATACGGATATAATTGTGCTGCAAAAGTTTTTGGTAATATTTTACCCGATGAAATTATAATAAACAGGACAGAAAAAGCAGAAGATGATGAAATTGTAAAAATAAAACCCCAATTAAAAAATAAAATAGTATATCAAGAAGAAATAGTTTATAGAGATGGAATACCAGTAAGCTCTGAAAGCTGGAAAGTAGGAGAAGTAACTCAAATAAAGAAAAGAGTTATGACTTTTATTCCAATAGAAGTAAGAAATGAAGAATTAAAACAAAAACCTTTAGATCCAAGTAAACCATTTTATTTTATAATATTATCTCCCGCTGGAGCCTTTATTGAAGAAATTAGATTTACAAAATATACACATAAAAATTATGATAATAATTGTGAATATTATAATAATAAATTTATGAAATTAAATTCTTTTGGTGAACCATCAACACCAATAGAAGAATCTTGGCCATCATTAAATCGATATTTTATTCCTCGTTGGGCTTCTTTAGAAGAAGATAATAGAGTAAATACCTGGACATTTAGAGATATTGCTGGAAAAGAAACACAAGTTTCAAATTATACAGAAATTGATTATCCTTTAGTTGTTGTGCCCGCGCACGGTGGTGATATAGGTACAAAATATAACATGGAAGGATATGTTGATACTGAATTGTTCAGTATATTTAATAAAAATAATCCAATGTTTAGGACTATAGCTAATAATGGGTATCCAGGATCTTTTGCATATAATTTTATGCCAGGAAGATCTCTTTCAGAATTTCATAAATCTAGATATATAAAAGATTCTATAGATTTTGAATATCCATTTAATAAAAATGTAAGTGGTGTTAGTGGAATTGGTCATTATTTTGAATTTAGAGTTAATCAAAATCAATCACTGATAAGTTTTACTGTTCCACCACCTGGTGTATTTTTTAGTACTAAAGATATAGCTTATACAAATTGGAAAATAAATGGATTAAAAAAACCAGAACCTTTATGTGGTGACACAGAAACTGGTTGTTCTTCGTGTGCAATTCCATTTACTGGAGCGCAAATTGCTGCATGGGGATTTGATTTATACAATCAAGATTTATCTAATGCTATTCAAAATATAATTCCAGAATTAACTGGAAATTCTATAACAGATATAGAAATAGGAAATTTGAATTCTAGAGGAGTTTGGTTAGGACTAGCATCTGATAGATTTTTATCTAGTAGTGGAAAAAAGCGTAATCGAATACGATTAATGTTTCCAATAGAATTAGCCCCCGGAGAAACTATAATGTTTGGTAGGGGAGTAAACATTGACAATCAAAGCTTAACGCATTTAAATGATGGACTTTACGTGACAGTGGAAGTTACTGGTACATTTAATCAGTATCCAAATAATACAAGTACTATTAAGCCAGCACAAACATATAAAAATTATGAATATCGATGGGGAAGATTTAATGATGAATGCGCATGCGATAGTAGACAAGGATTAACCGATATTAATGTTTGGGAGGAATTAGAGAATAAACCAGATATAATTCGAAAATATTTTATCGAACCAACAGAATTGTCTCCAGAAGAAAAGGCAAAATTAATAATAGGAGACCAAGAAACAAGAGGAACGGCTCTGGTTAAATACGCTAATTGCACAAATCCCGTAACTTATCTAGAATCAGGAGAAACTCCTGTATTAGATTTAGGTGGTCAAGAGTCTTTAATAGGATTATCTGATATATCTTCTATATGGCCAATATGGGAAAAAAGCATGATGGGAAATGGATACGAGTGTAAGAAAGGCTCTGATTCATACCATCTTGGATCCGATGGTAATGATATTATTGATCCTATACGATTATATTCAGGAAAAGGACCAGATACAGGAACAATATGGAGATGGATACAACGATTCGGAGGATGCAGACCAGTATTTAAACTATCTGGAACAGGAGTTAGAGGGTTTTGGTCGGATTGGTTGAGTAGTAGAGGATATTCTACATTTTTAACATCAAAAGAAGATAAAGACAGAGTTGGTGGAGATATACCTTTTGAAGCATCACATCCTCAAGGTTGGTTAGGAGCGGGATTTGTTAATTCTACTGATGGATATTGGACTAATCAGTTGGGCGGAGATTCCATAGGAGATCTGGTTACTGGTGTATGTAATTGGTTTCCTAAACAAGCAGAATATACAACACAGTTAAGAGATCAATGTTGGCCAGGTCAACCGTATGCAGGCACTGTTAGTGGAACTATGTGGTCTAGTATGGCTCTTTGGAATTATACAGTTTGGGGCAATCCTGATATTTTAACTAATTATACAAATGCTAATGGTGAAGGAGGACCGGTAGCAGATCCGTGTAGACCCATTCCAAATATAAGAAATGGTGTACATTTTCCACGAACACAAAATAAAAAGAAACAAATATTAAAATTTTGCTGTTTTGGTGACAAATATTTAAACGAACCGCCGTCTGCAGTAACGGAAGCTATAATGCCTGATAGATACTCTATTAATGTTAGAAAAAACAAGTATAGAAATCTATATAATGCAATGTTTAGAGCAACAGAAGGAAATAAATTAACTTTATCATTTAGAGATTGGCATGGTGATCCATTTAATCCTGAGAATTATACCAGAAGATTAAGAAATAAAATAACACCAGTATGGGCAGATTATTGGTGGGCATGGGATTATAATACTCCACAGTGCGCATCCCAATACAATTGGTCTAAAAATATCCAGGAATGGAGGCACAGACGTTGGGATCTTCCATTGTTTATTGGAGTTAATAGAGATAATATTGGATCTTTCTTTATTAATGATCCAGGATGTACACCAGAAACATGTCCAGGATTGGAGATAACAGATGCTTCATATACATTGGGTGGTTCTGGTATTGGTAAATTTATGGATAGATTGGGTTGGAATTACAGAAAATATGATTGTATAACCTCACAATTAGATCTTGCTCCTGGTTCTTTAAAATGGTCTACTTCTGTACGAGGAGCAAATAACAATAGTGGAACCACAATATGGCCTCCCAGAGGATGTGGTCCGAGCTGTTGGAAGACCCCAGCAGGAGCTCCAGCATATCCAGGAACATTCTATGCCATGAATAATGCTATATGGTTTAATTGTTATGCATCATTAAATATACCAAATTTCTTAGATCTACAAAGTGGTTCATTTGGTTCTGGTGTGGTTTTTAGTGTAGATTACAGTAGATGGCAACCATATTTTCATTTTCTTGGTCCAGGATTTGCAATGGCTGATAGAAAATATGATGTAAATATACGACGTGTTTCTTGGTATAAATAATTGTAATGGCTATAACTATAACTAGTACTTCTGTTTTTAGACCAGACGAGACTGGTATTTTTAATGGTATTAGTGGTTCTTCTGCGAGTACCAATATATCATTTAATTTACAAAAATCTTCAATTAATACTATAGAGTCTGTATGTTTTAGTCCGTATGGTCAAGTATCTAATATAAATTGTCCGGATTGGGATCCTGCTTGCAACTGTTTTATAAATCAATATAAACCCAAAGAACTTCCAAAAACTGATGCAGAATTGGTGTCTCTAAAAAAATCTATAAGCGAATGTAAGCTGATAACCGATAATTTAGTAGAAAAATATCAACAACCTTTTTGGTTTGGTGTAGATTTTTCTAATAGTAAATGTCCATATAATTGTTTTGGAAAAAATTTAGTATCTGCTGGTAGTGGTTATGATACCAAATATTTTAAAGACGTAAAAATTACATATTATGGAATAACTGGAAGTATACCTAAAAATACATTTTATCCATATAATTTGGGATACTATGGCGGAGGAAATAGTGGTCCCGTATTAGTATTAGACAAAACATATGGGGTTCTAACATCAAATGATAATTTTGTTTGGGATGGCGATGCTCCAAAACCATTAGAATTTAAAGTACAAACAGATGCATCAGGAACAAATACTGATATAAATGGTCCTTTATTTGGTGCATATTTAGAATACTCTAAAACAAATGCAACTTTTTGGAACACACCCCCCAAAACACCATTATTAAGAAATGCATTAGTAAATTTATATAATTTTCAAAAAATAAAGATAACTGTAAATGGATCATATTTAATAAAAATAGGCAGTCTTGTTAATATACGAATACCAATTAAAGATGAAATAAGCGAAGCTGGAAGTGCTCTAACTGATAAAAGATTTGGTGGAACCTGGATGGTAACCAGAATTGAGCGAATAATAATAGGCGGAAAACATACAATGGCTCTTTATTTAATAAGAGATGGTTATAATACTAATAAATACAATAAACCATCACTCAGTACTTACGGAAGGCGAATAATCAAACAGAACGATGGAAATAGTAATAATCCATCATAAGGGAAGTAAATGACCACATATAGAGATATAGACTTTAATTTAGGAATAATTGAAAAACCAAACGGTAATTGGATTAATATTAAAAATGATGCAAATGATATAATTCAATCTGTAAAAAATATAATATTTTCCAGTGAAGGTCAAGTACCATTTAAGAGTTATGGAGTTGGAGTTGTTGATTATTTGTATGAAGATTTTACAAAGATTGATAAAGAAATTTTAGAAAGTAATATTAAAAATCGTGTAAATTCTGTAGAGCCACGAGTAGAAATAGTAAATGTTAATGTAAATAGAGTAAATACAAATAATATATTAAATATAGAAATTAATTTAAATCTATTATTAAAACCCAAAATAAATAAAACAATAAATCTAACATTAGATCCAATATAAAGTAGGTAAAAATGGCAAACCCACCAATTAATATAGCATCACTAGACTTTAGAGAAATTAAAAATTCTTTAGTAAATTATTTACGATCACAAGAAAATTTTAATAGTTATAATTTTGATTCTACCGCATTAAGTACTTTATTGGATGTGTTGGCTTATAATACTATGTTTTATGGGTATTATGCTAATATTATAGCAAATGAGAGTTTTTTAGAAACATCACAAATTCCAGATAATATTTTAGCATCAATTAAACCACTGGGATATGTGATTAATGGAGTAAATGCTTCAAAAGCAATTTTACAAATTACTGGTAATGATATAATACTAACTCCTTATACTAGTATATTTTTTGGTTCTGATTCTGCTGGAAATAATTTTAATTTTTATACAACAAAACAATACATATTAAATTCTGTAGAACCAGTTGAAGTTACAATATATGAAGCTGCAAATATAGTAAAAGATAAACAAATTTCTGGAGAGGGTAGTCCTGCTACAGGAATTTTAGATCTAGAATCTCAATCGTACAGAGTAGGAGGATTTGATATCGATATCTATACTATTGGTGTACAGGTAAATGGAGAATATTGGTCTTTATATAATGCATATGCTCCAAAAATAAAATCATCTACAGATAAAATTTACTTTATAGAGCGTAGACCAGATGGTTTTTATTTACTATTCAGTAAACCGGGATTGAATGAAACATTTTCATTTCCTGGTGCACGAACTATTACTTCATCTGATATAGTTAAAATTTCGTATATAATTCCTTCTGGAAGTATTGCAAATGGTTCTACTATTACTAGTGGTTCTGGTACTATTATTGAATCCAGCCTTAGTAGTGGTGGTGGTGCTCCAAATATAGATTTAATAAAAACATTTGCTCCAAAATTATTTGCATCATCTGATAGAGCTATAACTAAAGATGATTATTATAGTGTAATAATGAATAGTGGCTTTTTACCAGATGATATAACAACTCAAGAACAGATATTGGTTTGGGGTGGAGAAGAATTAAATACTCCCATACCAGGAAAAGTATATTATTCTTTAGCAAAATTAGATATTACTTCTGATATGGTTAAAACTCTCACATCACTATTAAAAGATAAAGGAGTAATAACTGTAACACCGGAATTTGTTCCACCAAAGTTTATAACAATTTATAGTACATTTAGATATAGTGGAATACAACCATTATCAATAATAAAAAATGCTATACAAAAATTTTATAATGATGGTTATAAATTTAATAAATTATTTTCGCTAAGTGATTTTATAATCTATATAAACAATACATTTTCTAGCACAAAATTATTGGATATTATTGCTACTAGTATAGAATTAACAATAACCTCATTTAGTAATATAGTAAATCTTAATAATCAATTAAAATTACCAACAAGTAGTGTCCCTGGAACCGTTCTAACGTCTGATAGATTTTTATTACCCAGCGGTGAAACTTGTATTTTTAAAGACAAATTAGTTTCTGGTAATATAGGAAAAATTATTATACAAGATTTATCAGGAAATATTTTAGGAGATGCTGGTTCTATAAATTACGAAACAGGAGATCTGTATATTGATAAAAATCATCTCACAGTTGGTGGAGTAAATCTTAGAATTAGTCCAAGAAATATTAAATTATTAAATCCAGGATTGGCTACAGTTTATACACTAATACCAGAAATTACAACATAATGGAACAAACATGTTACTATGGAATAAATCAAAAATAAACAAAACCAGAATTAATCAAGTTAATATTGATGATGCCCAGCTGGTAGAACAAGAAGTAAAAGTAATAGAAAGAGCATCTTTTACTTCTGGTAATGATTTTTTAAATTATGTGCCTAGACCAATATTTGAATTAGGAAAAACTTGTGAATATCCTTATGAAATAAAAGCACAATTTCCTCATTGGGCAAATAAAAAACCCGTTGGACAAACTGGACCAAATTTAATAGAAATGGTTCAAGAATATTATAATTGGTTGGCTTGTTCAACCAAACAAAATATAACTCCAATATTTGGTTTTTTTGAATTAGAAAATTTAAAGAAAATAGATGATTTACCAGATGATTTATTCTTTTTATATTCAAAAATATTTATTCCATCATTATCAGATTCAGCACTCAAAAATGATGTATCAACTAAAGAATTAAAAACTTTATTAAATGGACTATACAAAAAATTATATAGTATTAAAGGATCAGAATTTTCTTTTAAATATTTAATATCTTTATTTTTTAGTGTAACTCCGGACGATATTTATATCGTAAATCCTAAAAAATATTTAATGGTATTAAATGCGGGTGTTAGTTCTGAAATTTCTTTATTTTCTCCTTTGGCTACTTCAGGAAGATTGAATTATAGTATTCTACGAGATTCTACGTATTGGAATGAATATAGTTACATTGTTAATATTAAAAATGAAGGCGATACTATTTCTAAAGATAGACTGCAGACATTAATTCGACCTATGCTGCATCCTTTAGGATTTAAAGATTATTATCAAGAATCAAAAGTTATTTTTAATCAAATAAGAGAAATTTTTTCAAGTTCTATTTACGAAACTCCAAAAATAAGAAATTATTTTTATTATACTTTAAATAGTACTGAAGCAAATTCCCCCGATAGATGTGAAGGATGTGCTGATTCTCCGCCTATTCCTACTTACAAATTCCCAACATGGAGTTTTGCTATTTCTGATCCAACTAAGTATCCTATTGGTGTTAGTTTTGGTTCTATAAATATAAAAGACTTCTGGGAATTATATCCTTCTGTTGAAGGAAATTTCCCAAATATGGATATAACTTGTACCGGATGCTAATATGAACAAACCTATAACAACAGAACAATTACAATTAGATACTAAAAATCTTTGGTTGATTTTAGGAGGTGCTCCAACAAATACACCAGACGTATTTGAGTCTGAAGATGCACTTATTGCAGTAAAGGTACCAGAGTCACAAACAGCATCAGTAATAAAACACATAAAATGGGAATCTGGAAAAGTTTTTTATCCGTGGGAACCGGGATTAGATCCTGAAGCAAATCCTTATTATTGTGTAAATCAAAATATTTTATATCTATGTGTGGGTAATACTCCAAAAAACAGAAAAGATCAATCCGGAGATTATTTGACTTCTGTTCCTCCAACAAATACGGGTTCTGTTGCTGTTACTGGTAGTGATGGTTATTCGTGGTTACCATTATATTTTATAGATTATACCAAAGAAGGATTTATAACAGATTCCGATTTTCCTCTTCCAGATTTTAATGTAAATGTACAAGGTTCTAATTTTACATCTATATATTCGTCAGTCTGTTCTGGAGGAATAACTCAGTCTGGAAAGTGTTGTTTATATTATAAAACAGCAACAACAGATAAAATAACAGGAATATCATATATGGCAGGAGATTTAGTACATGCTTCTGCAAATTCATATTGTTATGAATGTTATGATCTTGCACAAAAATTAGATCTTTATTATAAATTTTCTGGAGGTGTTGGAGCTACAGCAATATGTGATCCTTCATATGAAATTACTAGTTTATTAGATACACTACAATCAATATCATCAACATTACCACCTAATACTACTAAACAATTTCAATTAAATATATTAAAAGATTATCAATCACATTATAATGGTATTTTTAAAGCAGATATAAATTTATCAGGTATTTGTATAGAAAATCGTACAGTATCTTCTGCTAATCCATATTTAAATATAGTAGATCCACATTCTGATGGTAACGCAAAAGTTAGATTAATAACTTCTCAAATTAATGATAATAGTTATGAAGTAGTTGGTATTAGTGTAGAAGAAACTGGAAAAAATTATATTTATCCCAGTTTTACGATCACGGGAGAAACTAATACAGCATTAGTGAATGCTATAACTCTTTATACATATCCGTTAGATGTTTTTGAAATTCCAGAAAGTATTCTAAAAACAAAATCCTTTTTAGTTAATTCTCAAGTTAATGTAGAAAATATTAAAAATATTAGTTATAATAGTATTTTTACAAAAATAGCATTAACAAATAATTTAAGATCACGTACAGACGAAACTATTACAGAGTATGCTCCAGAATCTGCACAAGTAAAAAATCTACAGACTAGATTTGTTGCTGCTGTATTAGATGTGGATGAAGAAACCCAAGTAGAATCACTTCCACCAGCAATAGAAGGACTTGGTGGTGCAACAGAAATTACTGGTCCTATTGATTGTGTGAGTGAAAATGCTGAAGATTGTTATACTGCAGATAATACCAGTTTAGAAAATTATAATATTTATGTTAGTGCTATACGAACTAACAAAACACTAATTTCTGGCAAAAATTATGGATATATACCACATCCAGTTAGTGGAAGTATTCCGGGATTTCAAGTAGAAACTAATGATATATCAGATACTACTGTATCACCGGTTAATGTTGGTGACCGAATTGTTATTTTAGGAAATCCTTGTCAGATTTTAAGTGTTACAAAGCCAGATTTAGGAAAAAATAATCAATATTTTTCTCCCCAAAAAGTCAATTTAAATATTGATAATTTGAGCGACAGTGTAACTTTAAACTTTAATATAAAAGTAACTACATATTAATATAACTATGATTTCAATACCACCATTTGATATTTTACCACTATCGTCTTCTCCTTATTTCAGTAGAATTAATGGTAACTATGATACTACTTTTGGAGGGCCTAAAAATTATTATTTAATAGGATTTAAGCCTGGATTTCCCCTTCAAGCATCAGAATTAAATGAATTACAAGAACAATTTTATTTACAACAAACACTGACGAACACATGTATCAGTAATTGGCAAGACAAAGGAATGCCTTTTTGGCCAGGTGCAACTCCTCTAGATCCTAATTATTTTACAATATCTGGAACTGGTACTACTAGAACGGTAACAATTACACCAGGTTGGTTCTACGTTAATATTCCTACTAGTACTAGTACTAGTGGATTTGGAATATGGATATGGAATAAAAATACATTTAGTTCTTCTATAAACTTCCCGTCTGCTGCTATAAATGGAACACAATATGGATTATATCTAGACGTATTTACTGCAGTAGATTATACAGCTGATACTAATCTTTCTGATAATTCTGGTGGTGGATCTTCAATAAAAACATCAGGGGCAGATAGAATAAGAATAAATGTCATCGGATATTCCGAAGACGCAACAGCAACTGCAAATAACTTTTTTCCAATATTTAAAGTACTTACAAAAGCAGGAACACCAATTACTTACGATTTAGTCACATTAAATGGCGGAGTAATACAAAACGTATCATAAAATAATATGACAACTATAAATCCACTAACATCAGGACAAACGTTTAAAGATTGGTTTAACAAAACCAATGAAATTATAAATTGGGCAAATGTACAGGACGGAATAGGCGTTACTGGAATTTCTGCAGGTACAGGAATAACATTAACATATGCTAATGGTAAAAATGTTATTGGTTTAGATACAACATTACCCGGAGCAACATTTAGTGGAAATGTTGCTATTCAAGGAAATGCCACAATAAGTGGCTCATTATCTGTAGCAAGTCTATCAGTAAATACGACAACAGTATCATATACTCCTAAATTAGTTGGTCTTACATCAGGAAACATTGTTGCTGTTTTAGAAACTGGTGGATTAACTCTAGCTAAAGCTGACAGTGCAGATAATGCAGAAGTATTTGGTGTAGTTATTGGAGAAGATGCGGCAAGCACATTAGTTGCTGTTTCAGGAAAAATTGATAATTCTTCATTTAGTGATACTGTAAAAAATGCTTTAGGAATTGTTGGTGGTACACTGTCTCCAGGAATAGCATATTTCTTAAGTCCAACAGTTGCTGGTGGTATAACTTCAATAGAACCAACAACATACGGTCATGTATCAAAACCAATAATTTTAGGTATTACTGGTGATACTGGTGTGATATTACCGTATCGCGGTTTCATAATTGAAGGTATTAGTGCAGGCATAACTGCAGAACTAGACAATAAAATAATTATAAGTGTCAATTATACTGTTGATGCTTACGCATTAAAGAATGGTTCTGCTCCAATTAAGCCCGGAGATCCTGTTTATTACATGGGCGAAAATATCACAGCAACAGACAGATCTAATTCTCCGTTTGGTCCTTTCACTTCAGCAGACCTAAAATTGGCAGGTGGTTCCAATAATAATACCACTTCTAATATTGCTATATTAAGAACTGCTTCTATTCTATCACTAAGAAATTATTGTATAGGTGCAGTTTCTTCTGTATTATCAGACAATGGAAATACTGTCATACTAGAAGTTCTTACAAGAGGTGGTAATTTTACCGTACCTTTTGATGATTTAGATTCTACAATCTACCAGAAGACTGGAATAACTGGTGGAATTTATAAATTAAATACCACATCTTCATTATTTGAACCACAACTGATTACAAATCCAACAAACACTTCATGGGCAACAATACTACGTAATAATGATGCAGAGAACACTGTAAGATTTGTTTTAAATCATACAGAATTTGATACTGGTGGTGGAGTATCTTCTCTATTACCTTCTTCTGTTGTGATTTATGAAGGTGTAACTGGTGGTTTAACTTTAATATCATCGAATAATTTATTAGTAAACGGTTCATTTAGAGTATGGCAGCGAGGAAATACCTCATATTCTGGAGCTACTTTATCCAGTCTTGGAACATATTTTACTCCACTATGTGATCGTTGGTTTGCTAGTACTCATGGTTGTACTAGTATTAGTATGAGTTTTAGCAGAAACAATTTCACTGCAACTCAAACAGATGTTCTTGGTTCTCCCGTACATTACATTACATATTCAAATACATTTACTACAAAAACAACAGGCAGTTTAGTGCAACGACCGAAGTTAGAAAATATCATTAAAGGTGCACGATACTTAAACGGTCAAACTGGAACAATTTCATTCTATGCAAAAGCTGGAGTTAGTGGTGCCACTGTAGATACTTTTTATAATCGATACACCGATTCGTATACCAGCGTGTTGGGATTAACAACAGCAATAGAATCTAGAATTATTGCAAATAGTCCAGGAATAACATTAACTGCAGATTGGGCAGAGTATTCAGTAACTTTTAAATTAAATAATGGTATAACATTATCTTCCACGGAAGAAGGTTGGTTTGGTATTGGATTTGAATTCCCCAACACAACAACATACAATCTTGCTCAAGTTAGATTCAATTTAGGAAGTACTCCAGTTCATCCTTTATATACAGAATTTGACAAAGAATTAGATGAATGTAAACGTTATTACCAGACATCGTATAGTTATGGAAATTTACCACAAACAACATCAGATAATAATTTAAATGAAGCAAGTTTAGATCTATTAAATCTTATTGCTAATACAGAATATTCGATAAAATTACCAATAAAAATGAATGCTGCTCCTAAAGCAGTACAGATATATTCTACTGCCAGTGGTGTTTCTGGAGAAGCATATAATATTTCTGCTGGACAAGATTTAAGAAATGCAAACAGTGGAACTAATATCAAAGTTCCATGGGCTATAACTTCTCCATATAGAATAAATGCTAAATTGTCTAATAATATTTACGTGAATATGCTTAAACCAGAAACATTTACTGTTGTTATTGATGGTGGTGCATATTCTGGTGATAGAATTAAATTCCATTGGGTAGCTAATGCAGATTTTGATCGAATGATCATATAATAAAGAGGAAATATGAGTACTAATAGATCGTCTTCATCACAAAACGCAAGAATATTCACTCCAACTGTTGTACTACAACAACCATCAAGTAGAATGGTAGTGACTCTAGATGGTAGTGGTGCTGGAAATTATAACGTAGATCCTTCAATTGCTGCTGGTGATTGTATACGATACAATCCCAATGATGAAACTTATTATAGATCTCAGGCAAATTTGGAAGCAAATGCTGAAGTATTTGGTGTTGTTGAGAGTATATCTGGTAACAAATATAATGTAGTAGTACATGGATCTATAAATTATCCGACTTCTCGTTTAAGTGCTATCCCAAGTACTGAAGATACGTTTATTGATATATTATTTTTAGATTGGACTGTTCCTGGTGGATTGACAGGAGAAGTAGCAATACCAACTGGATCAAATATTGCTATAGTAAAGCCTGTTATACAAGTAGCTAAACATGGAGAATTTAATGGTGTAGTTGTAAATTATATGGGTTATCAAATGGGTAATGCTGCCCAGCTACAATTAGGAGAAGAATCTGTAGGTACTTTAGTACAAACCTCCGGAAATCCTGGAGAAAATTATATAGATTTATCAAAACCAAACCAGATGTTAACTGTATCCGAAAATCCTATATTATATTCTCAGTTTGGTGTTAAGAGTGGAGTTCATTATGTTGAACTGACAATGGCGTCTTCTGCAAATATTGGTTCTATAGTTGTTGGTTCAACAGTAACACAAAATAATCCATCAGGTAATGGTTCTATAGGTGCTGTTATATCTGCTTCTGGAACTACTGTTAAAATAAGCAGAACATCCAGTTCATTGCCCATATACAATGGTTATTGCACTATAGGTTCAATAACATTTCAAATAATTGGATCATCAATTACGGATTTTACTTTACCAATAAAAACACCAGAAAGACTATCAGATGGAACTTTAATGAAATATTGGTTAAATAAAGCACCATTAACTAGAGTAACTGTACCAACACAATTGGCTATAGATCAATTAGAAGTTGGTGGAACTATGGTTCTTGGAAATATTACGGATTTAGAAACTAAAATTACTCAGATAGAAAGCGATATAGCATTAATAAAGACCAGAATAGGACTATAATACGTGGCAAAAAACTATATCGGTTCTGGTATAATTGATAGATTAAGATCTAGAGGAATAGGTAATACTGGTCCTACTGGTCCTACTGGAAATATAGGATTTATTGGTTCTCCGGGTCCAACGGGAGATACTGGTCCACATTTAGTGGGAATATCTTTATTTGGTATGTCTCTCTGGAATAATTTTTCAGACGGAACTTCTGCTGCAGCATCAGGTATAGCAAAAGGAAAAACAGGACCAGCAGTATATCTTGCAGATGCTGTAACTGTAGGATCTGGAATTAGTTTAGTACATTCTGTAGATTTAAGTGGTATTAAACCGATAATAAATCTGAGACCTATAAAATTTGAAGGACAAACTGTAAGAACTGTTGGTTCTAAAGTAATAGTAACAGCAAATCCGTCAACAACATCGGTTAGTGTTAGTGGTAGTGCAAATAAAAATAATAACATTGTAAAATTTTTAAATGGTTCCGGAACTCTGGTTGGTATTACTAGAGGATTTGCTACTTTATTTGTTCAAGCAAATGAAATTAATAATACTACCTCATATCCACACACAGACTCCAGTTATTATGACGATTATGTTCAAACACTTGGAAATTTATCTACTGGCTTAAGAATAGCAATTAATCCTAAACCTTCATCCAATAAACCGCTATTAAAAGCCATTCACTTAGATATGAATAATGGAGGAAATCCAGGATTATTAACAAGTGTAATGATATACAACACCAAAGATGCGTTTCAATTTGGCTTTGGTTCTTTTACACTATACGTAGAAAATGCAAAAGGAAACAGTCCAACTGAACCTGGAAGTTTTGATATTGCACATACTATTAAAACAAGAACGACTGAATCTGACATTGGTTGGTTTACCCAAGGAATCAGTCCATTTTTTAATAGATTATCAAGAAATAGCACAAAACAAATTGGATTCTGTTCTGATATTCAAGGAACTACTTGTTCTAGTTTAATTGTTATTAATTTTATTTCTAGTATTGCATTAGCTACAAGCAAATACATTAATTCTGATGCTAAATGTTTAGCTTTTGGTTACACGCCAACATGCACCGATACTTCAATGCTTGGTCCTGGTGGCACAATAAAACCAACAGAAGAAAATATTTTTTATTCTTCTTCCGCAGTAAATTCTAATGAATTGGGTGCATGTTGTAAAAATGATGGAACATGTGAATTACGTAGTGTAAACGATTGTTATGGTTATTTTCATGGTTCGGGAACAACATGCGGATCTACAGGACAATTTGTTTGTAATCAAAAAGGACCATGCTGTATTAATAATGGTATTGCTATAGTATGCCATGATGATATACTATGTTCTGATTGTTTACAGTTTAATAATGTTCCAGGAATAGTTGCAAAATTTGGTGGAACTAATTTGTCGTGTGCTGATGTTGATTGTTCTTTGGATATATTTACTGGTGCATGTTGTGATGGTACAGGAAACTGTTTTCAGTTATCTAATTCAGAATGTATAGCCAATGGCGGTTTTTATCACGGAAATTTCTCTAAATGTATCACAAATGGTATTAGTATATGCTCTGGTTCTACTGGTGCATGCTGTATTGATGGTTCTTGCCAACAATTAACATATGCAAATTGTATAAATTCTGGGGGAATTTTTACAGGCTATAATAAAACATGTAATAATGTTATTTGTAGTGCAGATGATATCTGTAGTTCAACAAATACAGAAGGACTGCTTCCAGGAAATGAATTTGGTGGAGGCGTAATAGTTGGGCGATTTACTCCAGGTATTAGCAAAATATTAGGATGTTCTTCTTTATTTTCAAAGAATAATTACGCATTTACAACAGAAACTAAATTTCAATCATCGCTGTTTACTTCAGAACTAGAACCAGAAGCTAATATGGTTGATATTTCTTGTCAAGAAGATGCTGGTGGTTATCTGATTATTGTTTATCCTAATGATATTTCTACTGATGGTAATTATACTGTAAAAAATCCTTTAACAGAAACTACTATGTATAATACCTTTCACTGGGGATTGAATGGATACTCTTCATGGGGACCAATAACAAATTTTGGTGTATACTCTGAAATAGAATATCGAGGGATTTCTTATATAAATGATATTATAAATTATAATGAAGGATATTGGTATCGTGGGGTTACTGGTTCTACCTTATCTGATAATTTAGAGTTTATAAACGAAAACTTTAAAAGTTGTTATGATATTTTAGGATATGAACCATTAGGAGAATCAAAAGTATTCAATAAATCTCATTATTCATTACACGGAAATTGGTTTAGATCTAATGGATTATATAATTCTTTAAGAGCTATGTATTCTTTGAAAGCTACTTCATTAGGAATGACAGGATATATGCCGTCTACTCCTAATATATTTAATATTATCGATCAACTATCAACAGGAATAACTTCAGAAAATCAAGGTATTACTGGAAATCCAATATACCTTTCTGATTGGTTTGTTCCAAGTCATGATGAAATGGCATTTATTGCAGCAAAAACTCTCAATACTGCAGATTTTAATATAAATCTAGCACTATTAGAAAAAGGTTATCAGCCATTAAATGGAAATTATTGGACATCTACAGGATCATTTGATTACACTAAAGAAGAAGGAAAATATGAGGATGCAGTAGTTCCTGCTTCTGGTACTGTGGCATTCGATATAGGAATATCAGAAACAGGAAATATAGACTATTATACTACTAATAAATCTAGCAGACAACAAAAAAATAAATTAAGACCTATAAGAATTTTGCGTTGTGATGAACGATATCCTTCACAGAGTAAAATATGGAAATTACCAAAACTGTGATAATTAATTTAATATAACTACTATTATAGTATGCCCAGTAATATTGGTAATAGCACAATACAAACAATTTATGTTCCAGGTGGAGCAGGAGGACGTGGACCGCAAGGGCCTCCAGGACCACAAGGAAATACCGGTAACACTGGCCCAACAGGAAATACAGGACCTTTTGGTTATAGTATAAGCTCTTTATCAAAAAGCGGTTCTGATAAAGTTATTATCACACTAAATGATCCCGATGGTACTACATTAATAATAGATGGATTAACTGGAAATACTGGTTCTGCTCCGACTAGTTATGGTTCTATAGCCAATCAGTATTACGAATTTAGAGGCACAGTTCCTTCTTCTGATCTAACACAGAATTTCTTATTAGTTCAAAGTGTTGTTGGTATAACAACAACATTTAAAGTTATAGAGGGAGTAGGAATTACTCTTTCGTATCAAGGAAATGATTTTGTTATAGAGGCACCTAATACTGCGGCAGTACGATCTTTACAAAATAAATCATTAATTGGAGCCAGTGGATCAAGTGCAATATCATTATCTGGTTTTACTTATAATACTGGAATAACTTACGATTGGATTGAAAATACAGGTATAACTTTATTTTTACAAAGTTTAACAGATAATATTAATACTTCTAGTAGTGGTATAACTGTACAAAATACAAATATTAGTATTTCTCAATTTTATTATGACAACACAGATAAAAATTGGTATAGTAAAAATACTTTTAAATTCAATGATGGTGTAGATACTGTAATTGTAAACGATTCAAATCTATTATTTGAAACTGAAGGGGCAATAAATTATCCATATATTCCGAGTATGGGTTCTTGTTGTTTCTGTAATACTGATGCCTCTGAAATAAATTCTACAGTCTGTTATGATTACATTACACAACAACAATGCAATCAATTAAGTGGTTCATTTAAAACTATATCATGCTCTGACAGAAGAAACGATTTGTCTTGTAAAAGTGATATACCAGAAAATGGTGCCTGCTGTACATGCGGCACTAATAATGATACGGGTGTTAGTAATAGTGCTACTTGTACTCAAAATTTGTCTAGAGAACAGTGTTTAGCATTAGGATTTAAATATTTTGCACTTCCTGCAGGAGCAGATTGTAGTTTTGTACAAGCTACTTGTGATGCTTTAGACTGTGGTGGCTCTTTAACAAAAAAAAAAATAATAAAGCTAGCTAGTAAAACATATCCTTCAGAATATAGTTGTGGTATAATGGAAGATGGAAATGTGTTATGTTGGGGTGAATTTATTGGTTCTAAAATAATACAAATAAGAACACCTAAAACAGAGTGTACAAATCCAGATAATATAGAAGATTGGTTTGCGGATGATATTGCTATAGGCGAAAATCATATATTGATTTTAGCAAAACCCATAGCTTATCAAACTTGTGATCAATTTATAGATAATACACCACCCCTAGATCCTGTAACAAAAATACCAATACTAAAAAAAGATAAAACAAAACTTTATAGTAAATCATTTGCTAAGAGTGTTTTTGAAAATTTAATTGATAGAAAAGCAAATATATGGTATGGTACTTTGGGCACTGCTAATCCTAGAGAAAAATTTATTATTCTTTCAGATTTTGGTAGACGATACAATTTAGCAATACCAACTCCTAATTATGATTATTTTATAGGAATAAAACGTTCTGATAGAACTTTATTTGGTAGTGGTTCTCCTGCAAATTATTATAAACAATACGACTTTCCATTATTTCCATTACCAAGTGGTCAATTTTTAGATGTGTCTGCTACTGGTTTACATGCTGCTGCTCTTAGAATTGATGGTAAAATAGTAACCTGGGGTAGTAACTCATTTAATCAATTAAATACACCACAGACTAATAGAAAATTTGTTAGAGTTGTTACTGGTCGTTATCATACATGTGGTCTTACAGATGATGGTAAAGTTTTATGTTGGGGCGCAGGAACTACTGCAGATTCGCTTAATAATTGGCCTAATTATGGCCAATCCACAGTTCCTGAATCATTAAATGATAAAACAGTTATACAATTAGAATGCGGATATTATTTTACTGCAGCATTAACAGATACTGGAGATGTGTATACTTGGGGATCTTTCCGAGGAGTTACTTTAAATAATATAAGCGGAGACTCAAGAATAAGTGATTTTGATGATACTATTTACGGGCAGATAAGAAAAAATTTGAATAGAGAATTAGTTTCAAAACCACTAGAATTAAATACAGTTAAAACAAAACTTATAGCATGTTCTCCGTATTCAATTGCAGCTCTTGGTAAAAATAATAAATTATATGCATGGGGTCATGATGGTATTATAGGAATTACTGCGGATACTGGTACAAATCTAATAAAGAAAGGACTGCCAAGTGCAGTTGAAAGATTTAATAAACAATTAAATCAACAAGAAATAAATCTTTCTGCAGTAGAAATACCTTTCTTTGCTGTAGATAGAAACGAAAATATTTATTTACTATTAAATTCATATGGCTGTGCAGGAACAACATATCTTGATCATATTTTTAACGAATCATTAGAAACAGAACCTGGTGGAGTAGACACTGGAAATAAAAAACCATCAAATTCTGGTTTAACAGGAATAGCTTTATTTCATTACAATACAAATATAGATTTAAGTAACTATAAAAAATTCTATGATTATAGTCAAGATAAATCTTTATGGAACGATGGAGTAAATAGTGGTTGTTTTAGTTGTAGAGTGATGAATGAAGTTGAATTCGAGACTATTAAAAATACCATAGTAGGCAAAAGACCATTTAAACGATACAGTGAATTTGGTGGAGAACCAGGATATGCTATGTTTATCACCCAAGGCATAACTGGAATGCAAAATCCATCTGAAAAACCAGTATGTTTTAAAGGTGGAACATTTATAGCAAATCAAATATATGAAACATGTAAAGATCCAGGAAGGCCAGGAGATTCTAGACCTTGGTGTATTTCTCCTAGGACATATCATTCAACGGAGCCGTGCGATCCAGAGGTTGATTTTAACTGTGCATTATGGTTATATGGTGGATATCAAACAGACGAAACAGATCCAGCGTATCCATTTGGTATAACGTGGGATAGTGATTTAGAAACATATAAAGATATACTTTTATTGGATGACGGCACATACGGTCTTCCAACAGCAGAAAATCCAGAAAGATTAGATGATGATGGAAATCCTATTAAAAAACCATTATCTGGATGTTCTAATTTATACGGATGCAGAAAAGGAGCATCTCATTATAGATCCATAATATGGAAAGCAAATAATCGCACATGTATAAATTGTATTTCGGGAGATGAATGTGATTTTGTTGATTTAAATTTAGCGTATATCACAAGAGGATCTGGTTTTACAGGACTAACCGCACAACAATTTTTAGGAAGTAATCATTGTTTTTATAAGGAAACTCAGCAATACGTATGGCAAACCGAAGATAATAAAACACAATTATTTCCTATATTTAAAAACATAAATCCATGTGCAGATCTAGATTCTGATCAAAATTTAACAAATGATGAAGACGATTTGCTGGGTTGTTCTAAACAGATATTAAAAGAACAATTAATATTAAAATTTGATCAGAGTACATTTACACGCGTAGATGAAGTAGCATCATATCCATCTATACAATCAACCGTAATAGAAAATAATGTGTTTTGCTCTAATCGTCCTACAAAGGATCCTCTTTGGACATCTAGACAATATGCATTTGACGGTTTGTTTAATATCTGCGAAAAAACAAAAAATGAAATTGTAGAAAAATACTATGAACCAAGATTTATTAAACAAGAAATAACAAATCTACTAACTTCAGGTAATATGGCATATTATACCATGAAACCTGATCTATTTTTTATGAATGATTATAGTAAACTTCAAAATTATACTATATTAACTTCAACTACAGCTTCTGATAAAAATTACGTATTAAATAAAATGTATTCAGGAGAATCGGGAGAAATATTATTAATTAATAGAAATGGTGGTTATTTACGAACATGGAATAATAGTGAATTAATAGTAATTAATAAAGATCGATATGGAAATGATGTTTCTCCATTTGCTTGTGATCCGTATACCACATTAACAAATAGAGATCCTGCCTTTTCTTCGGATTTATATTGTGGTGCTTGGCCAAATGGTATTTTATCAAGACGAATTCTTGCAGCTACTCTTGGGCACAGGCATGGAATGTATATTGTTGCCTCTGATGAATGTCTACACGATAATGGAATAACGTTTGATACATCTCCTGCTTGTTCTAAAGGTTATATTATGGCTATACCAAATGGTACTGGATTTACTGGATTAAATGGTCCGGTTTCTGATACCAAAAAGCAATCAGAGTTTTGGAAAGCCGTAATTGCTTCTAAAGGTCCAGAAAACCCATTTTTTAGTATAAAAAATTCAAATGAACCATTATTCATAGATACTATCTCTAGAAATATAAATCGCTATCAAGCTTCTAGTGGATTCTATCATTCTTGTATAATAGCAGATGAAGAATTAACTATAGGAGATATTTCATATAATCCAGGAGATGTTATTTGTTGGGGTGTTGGTATACCAAAAAAACCACAAACTAGTTTTTCTTTTGATCAAGCAAAAAGTATAACATATTCCAATGAAAACGATTACGCTATAGAAGTTAGTTGTGGGCATTTTCATACTTTAGTATTACAAAATACTAATGAAAGAAAAAATTTAGTTGCATATGGTGCAGGAACTTTAACTCAAAATGATCTAAATGCTAAAAAATACGATTTTGGCCAGTCAATAATACCAGAAAGAGTTAAACAAATAGAACAATATATTAAATTTATTGGTAGTGGTCCATTTTATAATGGAGTTATCTATTCTCTTGCCCCAAATCGTTATGGTTATATTGGATGGGGATATGGTACTTCTGAAAATTCTTGGATAAAAACTAAACAATTTTCTAAAAAGGTTGTTGATTTTTCACTGGGTGATGAGCATGTAGTAATATTGTTTGAAGATGGTACTGTGGATTGTTTATGTGATAATAATTATAATGGTGTATGCGATATTTCTACAGATCCAATATTACAAAATAAAAAATTTAAACATGTTTATGCCAAAGGTAATTTAACATTAGCTATCGATAAAGACGATAGTCCTTACGTATTTGGAGATATTAAAGATAATATAGAATCTATACCACCAGAATTAACAAATCTGGAAAGGGGAAGAATAATTAAAAAAATATCTGCAGGAAAAGAACACAGTTTAGTTCTTAAAGGTTATGTGGATGACGTATTGGGAGTTGGTGATATTATAGGATTTGGTAATGATCCTGTATTAACAGAATATCCGTCTCCAGATATAAAGTGGTTAAAAACCGGAAGTGCATCCAATACAACAATTGCAGTAATTGATACTCCATATAAACAATTAAAAATCTATGGAGATGGAAAAAATGAACCGTACATAAATGAAAAGATTTATAAAACAGATTTAATAGGAACTACTGGAATATCTACTAAACCTATAGAATGGTTATTAAGCCATTATGGTTCTTTAGAAGATCCCACTCTTAAAGAATATTTACAATTTATAAGGCGAGAAAAATTAAAAGATCCAAATAATACAGGATATTCCTGTAGAGATATTGCTGCTGATGGTTTCAGAGGAATTGCTATAAAAACTATTCCAGATATTAAATGGAATAATAATGATATTGGATATTTTTCAAGAGTAGTTCCTTGGGGATTCAGATATAAAACTCAACCAAGAAATCTAAACTTACTTTTTGAAAAAGTAAAATTAGTAGTAGATCCAAATAATGGAGACATGTTTGCTATACGTGTATTGCCAGTAGAAGTACTAACAAATACTCTTGGTACTGCTGTAAAAATAGAAAAATATTATATTAAAGTTGGTGATGATGACAGTCCATTTGTTAAATATGATGAAAATTGGATCAGTTATGGTTATAATCAAAACGAAACACTAGGAACTCGTATAGAAAATGATATTGCTTATAAGAATTTATATCAATATTCTGCTGGTATTGTTCTAGATGGTGATCTATATGAATTTACATCATTTAAAGAAATGTCAATGGGTCGTTGGCATACTATTGGTATTATAAATGATCCACCAATTGATGGTGTTGCTTCTCCTATTGATTATTTACCGTATGTTTGGGGAGATCCAGATATAGAAGAAAATTACGGTCAAATAGGGTTGCCCTTGGCCGATGATGGTATTCCTTTACGATTTAGATCGATTTCTGCAAACAATTATCATAATGTTGGTATTTTATACAAAGGACCATATGATATTGGAAGAACTATAGCTGGTGTAGAATATGAAGATTATCAGGTATATTGTTGGGGCGCAGAAATATATGGTTCAGAAATATCCAATACTGTAAATTACGGCCAAACACAACCACCTCTAATAAATGGTAAACCAATTAAAGCAAAACAAGTATCTGCTGGTTTATATCATAGTATGGCATTAACTGAGACCGGAGAAGCATATGCGTGGGGAGCAGGTTCTGAAAAAGATGCTATTGCTAATGCAAAACAATCAAATCCTCATTATGGCCAATCCGTAATCCCAACGGATGAATTAAAAAAGAAATATAATTTTATATATCTCTCTGCTGGAGATTATCATAGTGGTGGTATAAGACCAGATGGATCTTTAATATTATGGGGAGATAATAGAAGTAATCAATGTAATGAAGTTTATAGTAAGACAAATAAATTTACTAAGATTAATTGTGCAAATCAATATACTATAGGTTTAACTGAAGATGGTATTGTATACGGATGGGGATTTGGTTCTTCTGAAAGTTTAGCTACAGTACCAATAATATCTCCTGGGCAAAGAAATCCCGGTTATTCTGTATTAAGTGCTTTTCCTCCACGAGAAACTATTGGTGTTAGTAATTTTAATGAACACACTAATGCAAAAATGGATTCAGATATAGGAAATATTGTTGGAGAAAATAATATAGTTATCGCAAAGGATCAAGAAACTGTATTATTACCTAGTTCTGGGTCAGATGCCGAAATAGAACAAGATACACTAGACACATGGGGAGATACAACATTCTCTGCTACAGAATTTTTTGAAGAGATATTTGTTGCAGATTATAGACCAATTTATTATAATTTTAGTTATCCTATTAATAGAGAACTTAGTATATTTTTAAATTATGGTTCTGGGTATATCAATAGACCTAATATAAAATACGATGATGCAAAAATATATCAATTCATAGACGGTCACGGATTGAATGCTGGTTTTGATTATCAAAAATATTTGAATAATCAATCAGATATTACAAAATTAACTCCATATCCATTAAGTAGAATAGATGGAATAACTGGAATTCCATTACCAATATTTGCTGATTTTGGTAGTGCTTATAAAAATAAAAATTATAATAGAGGAATAGCCGTAACCCATGGTCCGTCTGATAGTGAATTTGATTATCCCAGTTACAGACCAATAACAACTATAGTAGATGAAACAACTGGAGAAACCACTGTAACAAGAAGAGACCCCGATAAATGGTCTGTTAATCCTTTAGGATTTTTCAAAAATACTCAAAGAGATGGATATTATGGAATAGGACCAACACAGTTTTTTATGATTCAGGAGTCCGATGTTATTGATGGGGCAACTGCATTTACTTTTTATTGTAATACTCCCAGAGATCATTATAAATGGCATGCAATATTTAAAGAATCTATACTAGATGGTTCTTTAGATCCTAATGAACTATCATTTGGAATCGGACAATATAAAAGTAATAATAGATTTCCTATTGATTTTAAACCAGGATATAAATCTCAATTTGGTATAAATTGGGGATTTGCTAAAGACGATACTACAGGTCAATTAATAATTAAAGAATACGATTGGCTAGATGCATATTCATTTGCACTAGGATGGAATCCAAATACCAATGAGCGAGTAGATTATTTTGATCTTCACCACAATATATGGGCTTCGGATTCCAATCTAAAGAAATCATTACCAGAATGTTCAGATTGTATCTTATTAAATGATATAAAGAAAGGATTTACTCCACTAGAATCTATAAGTGGTCGATTTGGTTATAATGTATACACTCTTAATATGGATGCTAGTAATCACCATGCATCTGCTAGAGGTATGATTAAAGTTTGTGGTAAATTAGATATTGCAGATCCAAGAGTAAAACCATGGGTAAAAATTTTAAATTCATTTAATGAATGTGGAGATCCTTGTAATATTGATGAAACAGATACTAATTCTAGAAATAGTTGTAAAGAATATTTGATAGATACTACGGCATTATTTGGAAGTATGTTTTATGCAAATACAGAAGCATCATATCCATTAGAATATACTGATCATGCTTCAGAGTTTTCTACATTATCAGATGCTATTCCAACAAAATATATTTGGAATGATTTTACTAGAGAAGTTGTAGTTGTTGAAGGCGGAGAAACAAAAATAGTTGAAATAAATATAGAAAATGATGGAAAAGCTTTGGATTTTATTGATCTTAGAGACATTATTCCAGAACAAAATCAAGCAGTATCTGACAAAGGTGATCAAAAATTAGCAGATGGCTTTTTTAATAGAAAAGGATATTTAAATAGATTACATTTTCCTAAATGGTTAAAGTTAAAATATTTTTGGAAAAGTGATAATTTATGTGACGATGATATTAATTGTAAAGGAAGACCAAATCCGTATATTGAAAATAAATATATTTTTAGATTCAGACCAGATAAAAATGACAGTCTTTGGGTATGTTTTAATGTTTACGGTAACTATAATTGGGGAGATAATAGTCAAGGGCAGCTTGGAGATATTGAAAAAATAGAAGGCAGAGATTTACGAAAACAAACATATAAAGAAAAACCCTGGATACCAGCATTTTTAAATGCAAATATTTCACCAGAATTTGTTGGAACTAGAACTGCTCCTATAAGTTGTGGTATGTATCATACTGTTTATGATTTTTCGGAAGTGAATAAAAAAAGTTATAAAACTTTCTTTAATCCGTATAGTAATATACAAGCAATTTATGCCCATACTCATAATTTTATATCAGATCCTGATAGACCTGATATATTCTCTAGTGATAATTTTTATCTACCAGTACAAACAATTAAATATTCTCCACTAAAACCAATAGAAAGTGGAATCTATATTCAATCTATACCTTGTGCATATAGAATACAAGGAAAAACATATTTAACTGCAGGTGAAAATTCAGAAAACGAATCAACAGAAAATATTGGTGGTGAGGGTGCTAAATTTATTGAAACTTCTAATTCAAAATTTGGTCATCGTGTATATGCTGCAGGCAATAAACATAATTTTGCATCACTAATCTCTGATGCTAATAATTATGTTGCATTTACCTGGGGAGGAGCAGAATTCCAAGGCAGAGGCATGACAGGTATTGCTACTATAGAATTACCAGAAGATCAGATACAGGATTGTGCTAATCGTTTAGGTTTAACTGCAGATAATAATCTTAGATTATTCCCAAATTGCTGTAAAGATGTATTTGGTGGTATCTCATACGCATATGGTGATCCAAATCCTCAAGGAAGATATCTTGGAGGAATAGAATTATACGATCAAAATGATCATAGTGCAGAATCTTGGATACGAGATCAAAGAAGAAATCAATGTCTTCAAGATCCATGCCCATGCTACAATAGCTGTGCTACAGATTGTGATTGCCAGTATTGTGATAGTGCTTTAGAAGATTGTTATAATTCTGAGTGGTATACTAAAGATAATAGAGTCGATGGAAAATGGCGTCCTTGTAGTGAAAGAAGACCTGAATGTGGTGAACCTGGAGCCCAAACTCTCAGTTTTGAAGATGCAAATATAAATTGTAGAGCATGTTTATTAAATGATTATAGACATGTGAATATAGAACATGTTTCTACAAGAGCAGATCATAATATCATATTAACTAGAGATCCTGAAAGAGATTATCCTCCCGATTACAATCAGTATATTGAAGCACAAATATACGATGGTTCTAATAAAGTAAAATTACTGAGTTGGGAAGATAATAGAGGAGTAACTCTTTTCAATGGTGCTGTTGCTGCAGGATTATTCCCAACAGTATATGGACCATTAAATACATATTTTGCAAAATACCAAAATTTTATTGTTGTTGGAGGCCAAAACGAATATGGTCAGGTATCTTTGCCTCCTCAGAATAAAGCAAATAAATCATTAGATATAAAATATCAAAAATATGATGATTTTGTACTTAAAATGGAAGGTGTAACTGCTTCTTTTTGTTCTGTGTTTGGACCTGGATATGGCAATGGAGATCTCAGTCAAACAAGTACTTCTTTAGACGATTATCAACTAATAACAGCATCTGCTGGAAAATACCACAATGTATATGCTGGATATTTTGGTTTAAGACAAAATAAAGTTCCAAGTAATATTTTATTAAATGTAACTGTTCCTTTATATTATGGTAATTCAGCTACAAGAAATACTAGCGACGGTTATAATATTCCAGAAAATATTGAGCAACAACGAGGAACGCTTAAAGGATTTACATATTCGCTATATGATCAAAATATAGTTGTATGGGGAGCAACTTATGCAAAACAAGACGAACTACCAGAAGAATTAATACCACAAACTACAGCTAAATCAATATTTGATGCTAGTTTTGAAGCTATATTCAATACACCCTTTGAAAATAAAGAAATTAAAAATATAGATTGGAGTTTTGATCAAAAATATTTATTAATAAGTATGAATAATTTAGATAGCGGAGAAGTAGTAGTGCTTGATGCTAACGATATGATACAGGATAAAAAGATTACAGTTATAAAAAGCATTAAAACATCTTCTCCAATTATTAAAGCAAAATGGGCATTTCCTTCATCTAGACGATTAATAATAGCAACATCAAATACCATTACAACTCATAGACTAACAGAAAAATCTAAAAAGGTAATGAAATTTATATTACGTTTAGAATCTATAAATTCAGAAACTGGTCAGATTATTAGTAGAATTACACAGAATACTCAACCAATTGATTTAGAAGCTTTACGATATTTTAATAGAATAATATTGACATGTAAACAATATAATACATCTGTAAATATAGCTTTTCATTTTTATGCAAAAGAAAGAGAACAATTAAAAAGATTTAAATATATTGTTCGTCTATCTAGAGATACTCTTTTCAGAGAAAACGAAACTCTTGCAGAATTGTATAATCATCCTACCAATAATTCTTTGCGTATGGAAGGAAATTTATTTGTAGTAGACGAAAACGACAATATTATCGGTATACCTTCTACTATTATAAATGATATAGATGATGGTTCTGTCACTATAAGTAATACCTGGAATATGGATGATATTAGATTAGAATCTGATACACCATACGAAACACAATCATACTCCAGAACATTTTCTAATACAATAACAGATTTTATCTGTTCTAAAAATGGAAAATGTGAAATATTTGTTGGATTTAATACTGGAGATATATTGGAAATAGATCCATCCAATCCAGATAATGATTTATTGTTAGATTCTTTACAATATACTAATGTAATTGGTTACAATTATCCTAAAAGTAAAGTAACAGTATTAGAAAGTGATCATTTTGGCAATTTATATTCTGGTCACGATAATGGTATTATACGTGGATGGGACTTTGATAATAAATTAATATGGGTATCATTTGCAAAAGCATCTACTAAAAATACTACTATATTTGATTATAATAAAGAACCTATTGGTTCTATTACTTCTTTAAGTGCTGCAATACCAACAACACCATCAGACTTAACATCTATGGATCCACCTGTTTTATGGTCAGCTACTAGATCTGTTGAAAATAGTAATCTTTTTAATAAAAAGATGAAAATTCGAATAACAGAACTTTCAGAATTATCAAATGGTCAAAAACAATTTGAAGTATTCTATGAAATATCAGATCCTGTTCACATAGCTTGGATAGAAAATGTTTGGTTTAAAGGGTTTTTAGATAGGTACGATTATTGCGAATCTACAGGTTGGGATCCAATAAAAAACTGTGATGTTTATCTATTAACTGATAGCGAATTTATTTGGAATTATTGGTCTAGTTATTTTAAATATAGTATTGGAGGCCAAACTAGATTTATTAAATTATTCTTAGAACTAAAACCATTAATTGGTGCATTAGTAGATCTAAAAAATCAATATAGAGCACAGAGTAGTTTACCTAATAAAAAATTATTATTTAAATTTAAAGCATATAACTTTTTAAAGATTTCACAACCAAATGTGTTTGGTAATTATATTCCATATTGTTTTAATAAAAATAATGAAACAAAATATGAATATCTTTTTGATAATATCGATAGTTTTAAACAAATACGAGACGATGGATTGTTGGGACAAACTTTAACTATAGATTCTGGTTATCTTTTTGGTAATTTTAATAATACGTATGATACACAATTTGTTTCATATGAAAAAGAAGGAATCAAAGAATATTATAAAAATAATACAGATGTTGAATTATTACAATTATATGAAGATTCAAATATTTTAGCACAGTGTGGTTCTTGTTATAGAAATATTAATATTTCTAGAATTGGTGTTATATCACAAAATTATTCTGAAAGAATAGCATTTACTAGAACAGGGCCAGGATTATTTAAATGGTTTATTACAAATATTGGTATTCCTGATAGGCATTCATCAGAATTATATGATAGTCCGTATTTTAATTTAGAAGGTAAAAATTATAATTCATCTGATACTAATGGATTAGATATCTCTAATATTAATACTAGAGATAAATCTAAAGACGATACTGAAGAAATAATTAAAATACAATCTGCAATCAAACATCCACTTTCTCCTTCATATGATATTAAACGAAATAAGATGTTCTATTTTACAATAGGAACAGATAATGATGTGAGAATTACATCATATGATCCGTCCAATAATGATAATAATCCAAAATGGAATCTAATATATCCTGGAGTTAGAAATTTAGATGGAACACCAGACAGATCCAAAGCAATTATAGATGGCACTTGGAATACTGAGGCTTCTCATATAGCATTAATTCATAAAGATGGAACATTAAAAATAATAGATCCATTTAATAGATTTGCATTAGTAACTCCTATAGATTCAATTAGTGGAACTAATATAATTAAATTACAAGCTGGTGATGAACATACATGTTTATTATACAAAGACGAAATAGAACAACAAAATAAAATTTTATGTTGGGGAAATAATTCAGATAATCAATGTGTCTGGCCAAAAACAGCGTATGAAATAAATAAATTATTTGTTAATGATACTGAGATAGAAGAAATATGGGCTGGGGGATATCATAATTGTATCTCAACAAATCAAAATTCTTATTTATCTGGTGTAGATCGTTATATGAAAACTCCATTATGTTGGGGTAGAAATACTCATGGTCAAACAGAAATACCAAATGTAAATGTTATTGATATGAGTCTTGGTAGAGAATTTACGGCATGGTTAGACCCACAAGTAAGAGATACTGGTTGCAGTAGTCAAGTTTCAGACCGTGGTGGTATACGCATAAAAGGAAATTTACAACAATTTGTTAAAGATAGAGCAACAACCAGTTATAGTGGAGACAATAGGTCTGGAATAATTTTTGGAAATGCATATAAGCATTTAGCTGCAGGCACAACTCATGTTGTTGGTTTTAAATATTATAATGATGAATGTGCTGGTTCTACACTAACTTGGACATTTGCATATGATAATTTTGGTATTAAATATGATTGTTTAGATACTCCTGGATGGTCTGAGGGAGTTCCCACAAATATTGTCGATTATATTAATACATTATCTACAGGTACTGCTGTTATACGAAAAGAAATAGAAGGAATGAATCCAGTTTATTCGTTTGGTGATAATACGTATCAACAGTCTGTTCCATTTTATGAATTTGATACCAAACAATTAAGAAATTCTTCAAAATATTTACTAAATGCTTATACTGATGGTAGAAAATGGGGATGGTCTTATTACAGTACAGCAAGTGTAGATGGTGAGCCAAATGTAGATTCTTTCTATGGACTGTCTCCAAATACTAGTTTTAGAGCAGGTGTTATTAATAATTATCCTCTAGGAATTAATGCTGGCGGATATTTCAATGCCACAGTTTGGAGAGATACGTTTGAACGAGAAATATGGCACACGTATCCATATATGCCATCATCTAATGTTCATGATGTATTGTTTGGATGGGGCGATAATAGATACGAACAACTTTCATTCCAAAAGAAATTTGCAACATATAATAGTCTTGTTGCTAATCCCATGAGCGAAGGTCCGATCATTACTCTAGGCAAATCGCATATACCAGTTTTAACAAGAACTTATGATACAAATTATCAGAGTATTTTGGTTCTTAGTGATCAAAGAGTTATTGGACTTGGTGCTACTTTAGAAAAACAAACAGATTTTGCTCCAGTGTTTACTGATGCTACTATAGGCAATGGATATGCGCTATATCTTACCGATCTTGGTTTAGTATTGCCTCAAATCAGCTACAACCGACAATGGATTGGTCCAGGTATTCCACAATATTTGTATGATCTTTCTCGTGGGGGTCAAATAGGGGGATGTTCTATTAATCCTTATAGTTCATATATTCGTTCATTCCGTTCTATACGAGAAGTTGTTGCGGGTGTAGATCAGGCTATGTTTATAACCAATGAAGGAAAAGTATTCCCAGTTATTTGTTTAAGTGGAGGTGCTCCAAGTTATTTTAATGATATTACTTCTAATCAATTTTCTATGAATACTGTACCAGCACAATGGTATAATTATTCTATATCTACTTTAGGATTTGGTCTATATCATATTTCAGCACTGTCTACTAAAGGAAAAGTATATACTTATGGTGTAGTGCCAACATATCGTTTTTCTGGCCAGTATCGACAGAGTGTGATACCTCCTAGTTTAGAGATAAATAGTAGTATAAAATATATGAATACTGGAAAATATCATACTAATGCAATGTCTATAAGGATTGCTGAATCTGGAGAAATTGTTCGTAGATTATGGAGTTACGGCAAATCTGTATCGATTTGAATTAAATATACATATTAAAGAACCATGCCAAGTACAATAGGATCTTCAATAATACCAGGAAATTTTAGCACTAGGGGCATAACCGGTCTTACTGGTATAACTGGTATTACTGGTAATACTGGTCCAACAGGATTAACCACTGGTAATACTGGAGGCACTGGTGATTGGATTTCCTCTGTTTCTTCTAATTTAGATTTAAACACAATAACATTTAATATTAGTAGTGGTGCTGATTATACATTTACTGGATTTACCGGAACAACAGGAACGTGGAGTAATACTATTGGTGTATCTGGAGAAACTGGAAATACCTATTTTAGTCCGTTTAATGGGATTACGGGAATAACTTTTAATTTTTATGGTTTAAGTGCAGGTGCTAATACTACTATTAGTCTGGAGGGAGAACAAGCAGTAGTACGATTTAGTTCTGTGGGTAGTTACGGTATTTCTGCTTCTGCTAATTACGTTCCGTATATCAACGGAAATACTTTAGATTCTACTAGAATATACGTTAATACTAACGATATTTTAAATTTTGGTTTAACTGGAATACCTGTAGGAAATCCAATGTTAAACCCATTATTTAAAGAATCAAAACTATTTCACAAATCAATATGGTCGGGAGGTGCAAGCGATCCTGCTAATATAGTTCTAGATCTTTCACAGAGTTCGGTATTTTATATACAGGGACCATTAGGAATAACAGGATTTACTGGAGGGTATACGTTCAGTAACGTTCGTCAAGAATATACTTTAATCATTAATACTGAGTTTGGACCAGTATTAAATCTTCCAAAAAATTTATATTTTTCTAACAACGAAACAACAGGCATAAAATATTCAGGAATATCTGGCAGAGGATTGCATGTAGTTTCTATATGGTCTGATAATGGTGGTGTTACATTCAATGGTTCTATTATACAAAGAAATATAAGTTACTCTGGAACTAATAATCCACCAATAGCAGATTGGGGATCTTGTTGTGTTAATGGAAATTGTTTAGACGATAAAACTGTTAATCAATGTAATGAGTTAAACGGTGTATTTTCTGCATTAACTCCGTGTTCGTCCAGAACCACAGAAGCTGGTTGCAATGGCGGTGCTTTTATAGTTTCTCCAGGATTGGGTGTGTGTTGTTGTGGAATAACAGGTTGTATTGATTATACTAATGCCCCTTATGCGGAAAACATAATAATAACAGATCCAGTAAGTGGAACATTATCCGGAAGAGATACGGCAATAATTGCACGACGAATAAACGTAACAAGAAATTGGTGTGATTCTATTGGTGGAACTTTTAAACAATATGCAGATAAATGTGCTACTTACGATAAGTATCCGGGATTTTTTAGTACTAGACGCAGAACTAACACCAATACCGATTCAAATACTCCTGAACTAGTATGTCCAAACGGATGTTTAGGTCCAGTAACTTGCTGTGTTGATAATGGAGATGGAACTTATACTGCAACACAAGAAACTGAATATTATTGTGTTAATAAATTACAGGGAGTTCCCCATTATAAAACTAAAGATGAACTTAATGCTGCAGGGGGCTGTGATGCATTTGCTGAAACTGGTTGGTGTAGAAAGGCAGGATCCTGTACATCTACAACCAGAGCAGATTGTGGTTGTGGTGCTTTCTATACAGGAACAAACGCAGAAAGCGAATGTGAAAATGGAGAGTTAGGAACTAAACCAACACTTAGTATTGATACAAGCAATCCCATTATTAATGTAGTACATTCTATAGACCCAACAAAAACAGAAACTTTAGTTAGTTATAATTCTGATGTTGGTACTCCTGCCACTTCTCTTGATTTTACTCTAATGAATGCTCCAATTAATACAACGTATTATATTGGAGGAAAAATACAAATTCTTGATACTGATATTGCAATAAGAGAAATAGATGTGTGGTCTTTAGGTTGTTTTAATCTGGTTTTTAGTGCAAATGGTAATACTGTAAGTAGTACCGATGCTTTCCAAAACGGTACAACTTTTTCTCTGACAATCAATAGTAATATTAATGATTGTATAACACAATTTGGCGGAGATGTTGATTTTGCTGCTAATCTAATTCTATATCCTGTATCTTGTATTGATGGAGAATTACAGTCAACATCTTCCATTACTATACCATTAAATTATACTAAAAGTCCTTGTAGCTGTCTCGCAATAGGAGGAGGAGGAAACGGAATAACTGGAGATATTATTAATAAATATCCTATTACTATTCCTTTTACTGCCACTCGTTATTGTGCACACTGCACAAATAAAGAAATGCGAGCAGATTTAGGTGGCAGTGGTGCCATATACGTTCAGCATATTCCGTATCCAATAAAAACTCAAAGTGGTTTTATAACTTTTTGTCCCAATACTTTAGATTTTATTGATGGTTCTAGATCGTGTGAAAATCCTGTATATTGGTGTGTACGATATGGAACTATAAATGAATTAAATGGATGTACTTACAGCAGCTTATTTGATGCTAATTTTGACAATACTCCACTTTTTGCCGACACAAATATACCTACTGCAACTCCTCCGTGCTATCATGCAGAATACAATGAACCGGGAGCAGGAACAACATATTGGTTTAGTGGAGATTGGGATTA
>Ga0214917_10000412_pt1 | contig 56188 bp, 52 predicted proteins | sample LL_1208_BB_MetaG_FD_177983 | JGI IMG/M metagenome (GOLD analysis project Ga0214917, IMG submission 177983) | Freshwater microbial communities from Lake Lanier, Atlanta, Georgia, United States - LL_1208_BB | ecosystem: Environmental > Aquatic > Freshwater > Lake | place: USA: Georgia | collected... | reverse complement strand
TAAGAACCCGCGCATCCATACCTTCATCTCCACCTCACCGGTGCACATGAAATACAAGCTCCAGATGGAGCCTGAAAAAGTGCTCGAGATGGTCACACAATCGGTCGCGCGCGCACGCAATCTCGTGCCTGACGTCGAATGGTCGGCGGAAGATGGGACGCGCACCGAGCATGATTTTCTCTGCCGCGTTGTGGAAGCGGCGATCAAGGCCGGTGCGACCACGATCAATATTCCCGATACGGTGGGCTACACCGTGCCTGAAGAATATCGCGCTTTGTTCGAAATGTTACGCAACCGCGTGCCGAATGCCGACAAGGCCATCTTCTCCGTTCATTGCCACAATGATCTTGGCATGGCGGTGGCCAATTCGCTCGCCGGCCTGCAGGGCGGTGCTCGCCAGATAGAATGTACGCTCAATGGCATTGGTGAGCGCGCCGGCAATGCGGCCCTTGAAGAGGCTGTTATGGCGATCAAAACGCGCGGCGATGTGCTCAATTTCGAAACCGGCATCGACACGACCATGCTGATGCGGGCCTCGAAGCTGGTCTCGGCGGTCACTTCGTTCCCTGTTCAGTACAATAAGGCGATCGTGGGCCGGAACGCATTCGCGCATGAGAGCGGCATCCATCAGGATGGTATGCTGAAAAACAACCAGACCTACGAGATCATGACGCCGGAATCGGTTGGCGTCTCCAAGACCTCGCTGGTGATGGGCAAGCATTCGGGCCGCCACGCCTTCCGCGAGAAGTTGAAAGAGCTTGGCTATGAGCTCGGCGAAAATGCGCTTGAAGATGTATTCAGGCGGTTCAAGGATCTCGCCGATCGTAAGAAGCATGTTTATGACGAAGACATCGAAGCGCTCGTCGATGAAGGGCTGCACACTGAAGAAGACCGCATCAAGCTGGTTGCTCTGACCGTGATTGCCGGCACGCAAGGGCCGCAGCTCGCCACGCTGACGCTCGACGTCGACGGCGTGCACCGCACGGTGCAATCCTCCGGCAATGGTCCTGTCGACGCGACATTCGCTGCCATCAAGGCGCTCCTGCCGCATGAAGCAAAGCTCGAGCTCTACCAAGTCCATGCTGTGACCGAGGGCACCGATGCCCAAGCGGAGGTTTCCGTGCGGCTCGGCGAAGAGGGCAGTTCGGTGACGGCGCGTGCCGCCGACCCCGATACGCTCGCCGCCTCCGCCCGTGCCTATCTCTCGGCGCTCAACAAGCTGATGCAGAGGGCGGCTCGCGGCGGCCATGAGCGCCGTCTGCATTCGACCGCTCCATTGGGCGGAGTTTGATGCACTTCGGCTGTCGAACAGCCTTGGAGCGCTTCTAAAGCCTCTTCAAAGCCCGCGCCTCGGCGCGGGCTTTTTGTATCGCGCCGGCCTTTGGGACGTATCGCCTGAATCGAGCCTGCTGCCATCCTGATGCCGTATGGCAATGTGGATGCTGAGGCGGTGTGCGCGCTGCCCTTTTTGCGAGCCTCTCACGCGCTGCCGGCGCTGCACCGCCCGCGCGGCTGGAGCGTTAGAGAAAGGGCCGGCCAGCGAGGGCAATTTTGCACTGTTGGCATGCCTGACCAATTGTGAGTCGCCCCTTTGCCTTATAGCTGTTCGACGTGGATTTTCCCGTTGAGCTGAGCGATTTCGGCTGGACAGGCGAGGGCCCCTGCGTTAATCACCGGCTCGCAAGCGGGTGGGCTTTCAAAGCTCGGTCTTTTTGGAGATCTCCAGCCCCTAGCTTTCGATGGGCGCATAGCTCAGTTGGTAGAGCAGCTGACTCTTAATCAGCGGGTCCTAGGTTCGAGCCCTAGTGCGCCCACCATCGAAAGCCTTGAAACGACAAGAAAAATTGTAGATCCTGCTTCCCAACGAGACGTTACGTTGGCTCTCGGGAAGCGAATGGGAAGCGCTGCGAAACTTCGCTCATCTGCACATTTCAATGTTAATTGGCGTCTAGGCTTGAGCTGTCCGCCCGGCAGCCGGCAATAGCTGTTAAGGCGAGGTCGTCAACAGTCTCAAGAAAGCGTAGAAGCGGAGATATCGGCTGTCAGGTTTTAATGCCACCTCCATGCACCTAGCTTTTCGTCTGCTCATTCCGTTCGCAGCAGGCTATTTCGTTTCGTTCCTCTTGCGCAACGTGAACGCGATCATCGCGCCTGATCTCTCGGCGGCCTTGGGGTTGTCCGCAGCCGATCTTGGTGTTTTGACGGCCGCATATTTTCTGACTTTTGCGTCGATCCAATTGCCGCTTGGCATTCTTCTTGATCATTATGGAGCGCGACGTGTTGAAGCTTTTCTGCTGCTCATTGCTGCGTTGGGCTGTATCGGCTTCGCGCTCGGGACCAATCTATTTGAATTGGTTGGAGCAAGAGCTTTGATCGGGCTCGGTGTGAGCGCGTGCCTCATGGCTTCGTTCAAGGTTCTCGCTGTCTGGTACCCGCCTGAACGATTGCCATCTTTAAACGCTGCTGTGATGGTTGCAGGTGGGTTAGGCGCTTTGGCGGCCACCACTCCACTCGCGCGCGGCGTTGATTGGCTCGGTTGGCGCCACATGTTTTTCGTGCTGGCGGCTCTGACAACATTGGTTGCTATTGTGGTGTTCACGACACCTGAAAAGCCCAACACGCGATCCACCGAGAGTTTTAAAAGACAGCTGCAAGCCTTGGCCGATATTTTGAAAAGTTCAGTCTTCTGGACGTATGCACCCATGACGGCGAGCGGCCTCGGCGGATTTGTTGCGCTGCAGGGCTTATGGGCTGTTCCCTGGTTGATGGATGTGAGCGGTGAAACGCGCGATGGAGCGGCTTTTCATATGTTGCTCACCACCGTCGCTATGGTGTGCGGATGGCTAGCCACTGCGACGCTTGTTGATCCGTTGCGACGGTTGGGCGTGTCACCTGGTCAGTTCATGACGATCTGCAATTTGATCGGGCTCTTACTCATGGGTTGCCTATGGTTGGGTGTTGGCGATACGCGTCTCATTTGGTTTTTGCGCGGTGTATTTTATGCTGTGGGCAATATCGCTTTTGCGGATCTCACCGCGCGCTTTGCGTCGACGCTTGCGGGACGAGTAAATACTGCGCTTAATTTCTGTACCTTTATGGGCGCATTTGGCGTGCAAATTGGTTATGGCATTCTCCTCAATAGCCTCACCCAATCTGGCTGGACGCTGGTGCAATCGCATCAGGTGGCGTTTGGTATTCTCACCGTGCTGCAAGGCGCTGGTCTTTTCTGGTATCTTCTCAAGGTTCGCACGTTGAAACGCTAAGGGTTTCCTTTGCGGCTCTTTCTTGGGTCCGCTGCAAACCGGATGCAACCATCTCGAACTGATCCACAACCCCGTGCCGTTCTGGCGAGTTCCCCATTGACGATTGCTCCGGCTCCTCACTAACCTGCATGTCAGTCAGTGGAAGTTGACACGTCGGGGGACGGAGAATCATGGCCAAAGCAATTGATCATGACGTGCAGCCGTTGGAGAAATGGCGCGATGGCGTCATGACGCGGATGCGCGTATCGGCTCTCTCAGGGGGGCACCAGCTCTGCATCTTTGAACAATATTGCGACAGTGGCTTGGGTGCGCCAATGCATATTCATGCCGTGGAAGAGGTGTTGGAAGTCATTGCAGGAACCGCTGAAATTGCTGTCGGTGATGACAAGCTGATTGTCACGGCCAACCAATCGGTGTTGATCCCCGCCGGCAAGCGGCATGGCTTCAAAAATGTGGGGGAGGGTATTTTGCATGTGCGCGCCACCCTCGCCGCCTCCATTTTTGAGGGCGCTTACGACGATAAATCTGAAACTTCGCGCCGCTGGTCGCCGCAAGATTGATCGCCGATTGACAGGGGAGGCCGCAAGGCTAAACTGACTTACGTGTCAGTAGGGGGGGCGGAATGAAGGCTGACAGCGTGGATGTTGTGGTGGTTGGAGGCGGGGGAACCGGCCTCATGAGCGCCTATGCTGCCGCGCGGCATGGTCGGTCTGTTCTCGTCTTGGAAAAGGGTGAGCAGCTCGGCGGCACGACCCGCCTCTCTGTTGGGACAATCTGCGCCAGTTCGACAGCGCTTCAGAAAAAAGCCGGGATCGATGACGATCCCGACTCGCATTTTCGCGATATGGAGCTTTTCTTCGGTTCGCTCGCCAATCGCGACAATCACGAGCTCCGGCGCCTTCTAGTCGATGAAATTCCTGAGACCATCGCTATTTTAACGGATCTCGGAATTGAATTTATGGGCCCGCTGCCCGAACCGCCGCATCAAAAACCGCGCTTGCATGCGATTATCCCGCATTCTCGGGGTTTCATTGTTCACCTTGAAAAAGCTTGCAAAAAACTCGGCGTGCAATTTCGCCTCGGAACGTCAGCCGAGTCTTTGATCATTGAAGACGATCGCGTCACTGGCGTGCGCGCCCATGTCAAGGGTGACAAAGCGCTACATGTCTTCTCCGCGCGCCGCGGCGTCATTATCGCGTCAGGCGACTTTAGCTCAGCTGACCTCGTTTATAAGAAAAAGTATATGTCGGGCCCGTTGCTGGACATTGCGGGCGTCAATCCGCTGAGTACTGGCGATGGTCAAAGAATGGGTGAAGCGGTTGGTGCCACCGTTGTGAATGGCGATCTCGCCTGGGGGCCGGAAATTCGCTTCAAGGCGCCGCCTCATCCAAGCCCCATCGCGCGCCTGCCCGTGAGCCGGTGGTTCGCCCGCTGCGTTAATTTTGCGATCCGTACTGTGCCGCAAAAGATTATGCGGCCGTTTTTGCTTGGCTTCGTGACGACATTTCTCGCGCCTTCGCTGAAATTATTTTCTGAGGGCGCTATTTTAATCAATCGAAACGGTCAACGGTTCTGTAACGAGTTTGATCGGCCGCAGGATTCAATTGGGCGCCAGCCGCAGCAAGAAGCCTTTATCGTTTTCGATGACGCTGTAGCGCGAAAATTCTCGCAATGGCCGTATTATGTCTCGACAGCGCCGGGCGTAGGTTACGCCTATCTCGAGGATTATGAGCGCTCGCGCCATGACATCTTCCACAAGGCTGATACGCTCGACGGCCTGGCATCGCAGCTCAAAGTTCCTGTAGATGCTGTAAAAGCCGCTGTCGCAGCGAGCAATTCAGAGCGAAACAATAACCCAGGTGCGCCAGCCGCTCTTACAAAAGGGCCTTATTATGCACTCGGGCCGGCCATTTCATGGATCGTCTTTAGCGAAGGGGGGCTAAAGATCGACAATCAATTCCGTGTTCTCAACGAGCGAAACGAACCGATCGAGGGGCTGTACGCGGCAGGATCTGCCGGGCAGGGCGGCGTTTTGTTGGAAGGGCACGGCCATCATCTCGCTTGGGCGTTCACATCAGGACGTCTGGCGGGCAGGAAGGCGGCCATTGCTGCGCCCATAAACGGGTGATTGCGTGATCGTGGACTTAGTGGAAGACACAGGGAGAGCAATAATGAATATCTTGAAAAAGCTGACGATGGGGCTGGTTGTTGCCGGCGCTGTTTCGGTCGCTGCTGGTGCAGCGTCGGCGCAGAATAAAATGGAATTGAACATGGCGACGCCATGGGCCGGGGGCCATTGGCTCGACATCGGCGCAAAGCGTTATGCTGAGCTTGTGAATCAACTCACGGAAGGTCGTATCAAGATCAACGTGTTTACGGCCGGATCACTCGGCCCGGCGCTGAAAGTGACTGAAACGGTACAGAAGGGCGTCGCAGATGCTGGCCACTCTTGGCCGGGCTATGATTGGGCAGTAGATCGGACTGGCGCAATTTTCAGCGGTTGGCCGGGTGGCCCCAATCCTGAAGAAATGATGATGTGGCTTTACATGGGCGGCGGCGCCGACCTGTGGAAGCAGTGGCGTAAGGAAAAATTCGACGTCGTTGCCATTCCTTGCGGCGTGCTGGAAACAGAAATTTTCCTGCATTCGCATAAGCCAGTGCGCAAGCCAGAGGACATGAAGGGGCTGAAGCTCCGTACGTCGTCATCTTGGGCAGAAATTGCGCCGACGCTTGGCGCTTCTACGGTCGTGCTGCCGGGCTCTGAAGTGTTTAGCGCACTTGAGCGTAAAGTGGTGGATGCGATTGAATGGGGAGGCCCAGGCGTCAACCTTCCAGAAGGCTTCCACAAGGTCGCTAAATATGTCGTCACGCCGGGTCTACATGCTCCGTCCGGTGCGCATGATTGCATTTTCAACAAAGATGTCTGGGCCAAGATCGGCGAGCGCGATAAGGCGCTTCTTGAGATTGCCGGCCGCATGACCATGCTCGATACCTATATCGGTTACATGAAAAGCGACATGGACGCGTGGAAGCAGATCAAGGCCAACCCGAATGTCGAAATCATCAAGGTTGATCAAAGCCTCGTTGATGCCGTTGTGAAGGCATCAAACGAGTGGGCTGATAAGCAGGCCGCCAGCAATGCATGGTTCAAAAAGGTCTACGACAGCCAAAAAGCCTATCTGAAAGATATGCGCCTGGTGAGCGAAATTCGTTTCGCGACAGGCACGCGTTAACAGAATGGAGATGGTGTGACATCAGTCACACCATCTACTCTTCGGGGGGTAGAAAATGACTATTACTCACATAATTGGAAAGATTTCCAAGCTTTCTGGACGAATTGCATCTGTCGTCGTTCTTCCTCTTGTCTTCGCAATGGTCTTTGAAGTTGTCAGTCGCTATGTGTTTTCTGCCCCCACATTATGGGCGTTTGAAATTAGCTACATGATAATGGGGACAATCTTTCTTCTCGGACTGTCCTATGCGCTGCACACTGGCCAACACGTTAATGTCGACTTTATTCATAGCCGTCTAAGTCGGCGCGCGATTGGCACTATTGATGCAATCGCGTATTTCATTCTCACGGGCCTTCTTCTCTGGATGACGATTACGTTGTCAAAGAATGTAGCCGATGTTTACCGTACCGGAGAGGGATCAGGGCTTTCAGCTTGGAACCCTGTCATCTGGCCTTATCGCGTGATTTACGTGTTTGGCTTTGCAACCTTCACTTTACAGGCGTTTGGTAAGTTTCTTGAGAACCTCTTGACTGCCCTCGGCAGCAATGCAGGAAAGGCGCAGTCATGATGTCCCAAACCGTCATTTGGATGTTCCCGGCACTGATGTGCCTTATATTCCTTGGCATCCCGATTGCATTTTCGATGATGATTACTGCATTAGGTTTCGGCCTATTGCGCTTCGGCCCGAATGTCGTTCATCAATTTGCATCGCGTGTCGATGACATCGCAACAAACTATGTACTAGGGGCGATCCCGCTCTTCATCTTTATGGGCTCCATTCTTGAACGCGCTGGCATCGCGGAGCGCTTGTTCGATGCGTTGAGTATGTGGACGCGCCGAATTCCCGGCGGTCTCGCCATTGCTGCGCTGCTCATGTGCACTATCTTTGCTGCTGCAAGTGGCGTTGTTGGCGCAACCGAAACGCTTGTCGGTATGCTCGCTATCCCGGCGATGATGAAACGTCGCTATAATCATGCTTTGATTTCTGGGACAATCTGCGGCGGCGGTTCGCTCGGTACAATCATTCCGCCGTCCGTCCCAGTTGTTGTGCTCGCTCCGATTGCGATGCTGCCTGTGGGCGATTTGCTAGCAGGGATCTTGTTTCCTGGTCTTCTGATGTCCACCCTGTTCATGCTCTACATCGCGATTGTTTGCATGATCAAGCCAGAGCTGGCGCCCGCGGACACAACAGAGGACACACGCAGCTTTGCTGAAAAAATTCAGTATACATTGCTGGCCATTATTCCTCCTGCCTTTCTCATTTTTACCGTGCTTGGAACGCTATTCATGGGGTTGGCCACTCCAACAGAAGCGGCGGCTTGCGGTTCGCTAGGCGTCTTAATTCTGGCCATCATCTATAGGCGTATGACTTGGTCATTGCTGATGCAGGCCTGCATGCAAACTGTGTCGATTACCGCAATGATCCTCGCCATTGTTTTGGCCGGTAGCATGTTCAGCGGTGTCTTCTTTGCGTCCGGCGGTATGGCGGTGACAAAGGGCATTCTCGAGACCTTTGGCCTTTCACCGTGGTCGGTGATTGTGGTCATCCTGTTTGCGGCCTTCTTGCTCGGCTTCATCATCGATCTGATCTCGATAGTGCTGATTGTGATCCCGATTGCCATTCCGCTCGTGAAGAGTTTCGGGATCGATCCGCTCTGGTTTTCGGTGCTGTTCCTTGTTGTGCTGCAGACGAGTTATCTCAGCCCGCCCATGGCGCCATCGATCTTTTATCTCAGGGCGATTGCACCACCTTCAATCACACTTAAGCAAATGTATATCGGTGTTGTTCCCTTCATCGTCTGCCAATTAATCACATTGGCTATAGTTGTGATCTTTCCGGATGTTGCTGTTTGGCTTCCCAAATGGATGTACGGAAACTAAGGAGGGATCGACACCGTGATTTATGAAGAGCGTGATTATCGCATCAAAGCGGGGAAGCTTACAGAGTTCGTCAAGCTTTATGGCGAATTCGGCCTGCCGTTGCAGAAAGAATATCTGGGAACGTTCATCGCCTACTTCACAAGTGAAATCGGTGAATTGAACCATGTGGTAGCGTTGTGGAGCTACGAGAGTCTGAATGATCGTATGGCGCGCCGGGCGCGAATGCTCGTGGATCCACGTTGGCAGGATTACCTCAAGCGCGTCGATGGGCTTATCGATATTCAAAACTCACGTATTCTTTCGCCCGTCTCCTATTCACCGCTGCAGTGAACGACAATGGCGGTGCACCCTGAACGCATTAAGGTCAAAACATCGGATGGTGCCATTCTCCACGCTTATTGCGAGGGGAATGGCCCTGTTTTATTTTTGATCAGCGGTTTGGGTGGAACGGCGGGCTTCTGGGCACCCGTAGTCCAACGGCTCCTGTCGCATTTTACAATCATTCGATTTGATCAGCGCGGAATCTCAGGAAGTACGCGCGGCACGGCGCCATGTACGATCGCAACATTGGCCCATGATTCCATCTGTGTTTTGGACGCGTTCGGCATCAACCAAGCCACGGTGCTCGGCCACTCGACGGGCGGCTGCATCGTGCAATGTATGGCAACAATGGCGGCAACACGCCTTCGGCGTGCCATTCTGAGCGCAACATGGATCCAAGCGGGCCCCTATATGCACGCGCTTTTCTCCATGCGGAAAAGTCTATTGATGACAGCGCCACAGGCCTATGTTGAATCGGCGGCGCTGCTCTCCTATCCGCCCGATTGGCTTCAGGATCACTGGGCTGTTTTCGAAAAATCTGCCGCCAGTGCACCGCGTAATGAGCAGGATAAAGCGATTATTGCAGAGCGTATTGAAGCCCTTCTCACGCATGATGGACGTCGAATGCTCAAGTCGCTGACCATGCCAACGCTCATCTTGGGAGCTAAAGACGACATCATCGTGCCGCCGCTGCATCAAAACGAATTGGCGGCACTTTTGCCTGCGAGCCAAATCACGATGCTGCCCTCAGGCGGGCATTTCTTTCCGGTAACCCGAACACAGCCTTTTATTGAGCGGCTTACGGCCTTTGCCGGAGATGCGCCATGAGTGAACGTCGCGTTCTGTTGATTGGCTATGGTGCGATTGGGCAGGCAATCATGGCGCATCTACAGGCTGTGTCTGGCTATCGTCTTGCTGTGCTCCGTCGCAATATTGGCCATGATGTGCTGCCAAAGGGTGTGGAAACATTGCACGATTTGGAAGACGTTGATGAGTTTGCGCCGGACTTGATCGTTGAGGCGGCCGGCCAAGCGGTTGTGCGCGATTTGGTCTCTGCTTGGTTACAAGACGGCACCGATGTTCTTATCTCCTCTGTCGGCGCGCTCCATGATGCCGGTCTTCGAGAGCGACTTGAAACTGCTGCGCGAAATGGCTGCGCGGCCCTGCTCATTCCAGCGGGAGCCCTCGCCGGCGTGGATTATGTGAATGCGGTGGGAGCCGTTCCGGGAACGCGCATACGATATGAATCCCGTAAGCCGCTAGCGGCTTGGCAGCAGGAAATTGAACGCCTTGGATTGCAGGATGAGGCAGCGACGAAACCGGTGACGCTCTATCACGGCGATGCGGCCGGGGCGGCGGCGCGCTATCCCGCTAATCTGAATGTTGCTGCCACGCTTGCTATGGCGGCCGGGGGGTTTGATCGCGTTGATGTGACTGTAATCGCTGATGGCCGCGCAACGGGAAACACGCACACTATCGCTGTAGCAGGACCGGTCGGCACCATGGAGGTGCGGGTGGTAAACGCACCAGCTCCGGATAACCCCAAAACCTCAATGCTTGTCGCTCATTCCGTCGCGCGCGCCATTATGAATCATTTTTCGCCGATCCGCATGGTCTGACGGACTGGGGAGATAAGCCGTGGCATTGGTTCTTACTAACAAACAGGTAAGTCAGGAGAGGCAGTGATGAGACTGCGAGAGAAAACAGCCATTATCACGGGTGCCGGATCGGGCATTGGGCGTGAAGCAGCAATCCTATTTGCATCAGAAGGTGCAAAAGTGCTTGTCGCTGATCGCGATCTGGCCGCAGCCGAGCGTGTCGTAGCAGAGATAAAGAATGTGGGGCATGTGGCTACTTCACATGGGGTTGACGTTACGCGCGAGGTAGAAGTCGAAGCTATGATTACGGCCTGTGTCACTCAATTCGGCCGGCTCGATATTCTCGTCAACAATGCTGGTTATGGCTTCGCTGGTACGGTGGTCAACACTTCGGAAGCAGACTGGGACACCTTGATGGCGGTGAATGTCAAGGGTGTTTTCTTTGGCTGCAAACACGCAATCCCTGTGATGGAAAAACAAGGTGGTGGCGCGATCGTCAATACGGCCTCCACGGTGTCGGTCGTGGGCATCACAGATCGTGCTGCTTATGTCGCTTCAAAAGGGGCTGTAGCGGCTCTCACACGTGCGGTCGCACTTGATCATGTGCATAGCAAAATTCGCGTGAATTGTGTTGCGCCTGGAACGATTGAATCACCATATTTTACAGAGATCTTTCGAAAATCGAATGATGCCGCCAAATTGCGACGCTCGCTGGAAGAGCGGCAAGCGATGAACCGACTCGGCCAACCCATCGAAATTGCGCGCGCCATGCTGTTTTTGGCCAGCGATGAATCCTCGTTCTGCACAGGCTCAATGTTGACTGCCGATGGCGGTTGGACGGCACGCTAATCATGGAGAAAACCATGTACGGATTACAGGGCAAGCGCGCCATTGTCACAGGAGCCGGAAACGGTATTGGTCGATCGATTGCAACGCGCCTAGCCAAAGAAGGTTGCTCCATCGGCATTTTTGATATCGATGCAAAAGCAGCCGGTGAAACGATGCGGCACATTAGGGCTCAAGGGTCGCATTGCCATTCGGTGTTGGGTGACGTTTCGATTAAATCCTCAGTGTCAGCAGGCATGGCCGAACTGGTGAGTACATTGGGGGGCATCGACATTCTCGTGAATAATGCCGGGATTTGCCGGATCGGTAAAATTCTGGACATGACGGATCAGGATTGGGAGCAGACCTTCGGGATCAATGTCGATGGGGTCTATCATGTCACACGGTCGGTTGTGCCGCTGATGGTCCGCCAGCGATCGGGCGCTGTCATCAATATCAGTTCATGGATGGGCAAATCCGGTGTCCATTCTTATGGTGCATATTGTGCATCTAAGTTTGCAATCATCGCCCTAACACAAGCTCTGGCCTGCGAGGTTGGTGACGATGGTGTGCGCGTTAATGCCGTAGCCCCCGGTCTAATTCTTGAGACGCGAATGCGTGAAGAGTCAGAGAAGGACCGCGCTGCACAAGGGCTTACGCTTGCTGCAGACCGCGTCAAATCAATTCCTGCGCGACGAGCCGGAACACCAGAAGACATCGCCAAAACCGTGGCGTTTCTTGCATCCAATGAAGCCTCTTACATCACCGGCGAGACGATCAGTGTCACCGGTGGATCCTGGAATGATTGAAGGAGAAAGCGATGCCCCGTTTTAAAGACTTCCAGCCCAAAGGCGTAATTCCTGCAACTTTGCTCATTCTCAACGACGATATGTCAATCGATGAAAAGCAGACCCGCAAACATCTCGCCGATTGCGCATTAGTTGATGGTGTATCGGCTGTTACGGTGAACGGTCACGCGTCAGAAGTGCACGCCTGTGATTTTGACGAACAGAGGCGCATTCTGGTGACTTCACTCGAAGAGGTTGGTGACAGGGTTCCGCTAATTAATGGCATCTATGCTGACGGCAGTATGGAAGCCGCGAAGCTTGCAGCCATGGCAGCAAAGGAAGGTGCATCGGCACTTCTTGTCTTTCCTCCGAACAGCATGCAGATGGGTGGTCAATTACGGCCTGAGATGGCGATTGAGCATTATAAACGTATTGCTGGTGCTACCGATCTGCCGATCATCGCGTTTCAATATCCGATGGCTGGAGGGCTAGGGTATACCTTTGAGACGCTACTCAAACTTTTCGATGCCGTACCAACCATCAAAGCGATCAAAGATTGGTCGAATGATGCGATGCTACACGAAAGACATATCCGGACATTTCAGACTTTGCCACGCCCCATCACTGTTCTGACTACTCATTCCTCATGGTTGATGGCCTCGCTGACGATGGGTGCCAATGGCCTCCTATCCGGTGCGGGAAGTGTGATCGCAGATTTGCAGGTGGCGCTTTTCAGGGCTGTTAAAGCTGGCGATCTCAGTCTTGCGCAGGCGATTAATGATCGTATCTATCCTCTGGCTCAAGCTTTCTACGCGCCGCCTTTCCTAGACATGCATAATCGAATGAAAGAGGCTTTGGTCTTGCTAGGTCGGGTTGATAAGGCGGTTGTGCGGCCGCCTTTGATGAAAATTAGTGCAGAAGAACGAGCAAAACTTCAAGGCGCCTTGAAAGCCGGAAAGATCGGCAAGTCTGGCGCCGAAGGTCTCTGACTTGCGCGTGCTAGCTCAAACCAGTCCACTTTTGCAGCCGGGCTCTATTGGCCCGCTGCAAGTGCCTAATCGCGTGATCATGGCGCCTATGACAACGCGCAAGGCTGATCGAGACGGTTATGTGACGGACGAGACGATCGCCTATTATGTCGCTCGTGCTCGCGGCGGCGTCGGGTTGATTACTGTTGAAATGGCGTCGCCGGAGAAAGCGGGACGCCATCGTCACTATGAACTCGGTATCTATGATGATCGTTTCTTAGCTGGCCTCACAAAGCTGGTAGCAGCCATTCATGCTGAAGGTGCAAAAGCCGCTATCCAGCTTGGTCATGGTGGCGGCCATACGCGGATCGATATTGCTGGAGAAGAGCCTATTGCACCATCCGATGTCCCGCACTCCGTTCAAGAGGGGCATACAGAGGTCATTGTTCCGAAGGCGATGACACGGCAACGTATCGCGCAGACGATTGATGCATTTGCGGCCGCTGCACAAAGAGCATCAGCAGCAGGATTTGATGCCGTTGAACTCCATGGCGCACATGGTTATCTCATTTCCCAATATATGAATGGCATCGAGAATGTCAGGGCTGACGAATATGGCGGCTCTTTAGAAAACCGGGCTCGCTTTGCTTGCGCAGTCACTGAAGCGGTCAAACGCGCCGTGCCGGAAATGGCAGTCATCTTCCGGATGAATGGCGATGATTTTTTCTCAGGCGGAATGACACCCGAAGACGGCGTAGAAATTGCACGCCTCGTTGCGGAAAAAGGCGCTGATGCGATCCATATGACAGGTGGGCATTATCGCTCGACGCCTACCGCAGCAATTATGATTCCGCCGATGTGGGCAGGCCGTGCTCCTTTTCTCAAATTTGCAGCCGCCGTGAAGCAAAAGGTGAGAGTCCCCGTAATCGCAGTCGGGCGATTGGGTCGACGTGAGGATGCCGAGCAAGCGCTTCTGTCTGGGCAAGCGGATTACATCGCTATGGGGCGACCATTGTTGTCCGATCCGGATTGGGTTGCAAAGGTTCGTGATGAGCGGGCGATCCGCGCCTGTCTTGGCTGCAATTCTTGTGTCGACGGAATGCGCGAGGGGCGTGAGCTTTATTGTCTCGTCAATCCAGAGGCTGGTCGCGAAACTCTCTTTTCACGACGCTCGCTCGTGCGGTGCGGTCAACGGATCGCTGTCATCGGAAGTGGCCCAGCCGGTTTATCCTACGCGTCTTTAATGGCGCAATCTAATAAGGTTACCGTGTTTGAGAAGATGGATCAAATTGGCGGCGCATTCCGTGTGGTCGCCGACGCGCCTCTGTTCCAAAATGTTGAGCCGCGTGCAGACAGTTTTCAAGATTATATTGCATCGTTGCACGCAATGTGTCTCGAACGTGGTGTCATTTTTGAAATGCAGAAAGATGTTCTTGAGACCCCATCCCTCTTAATCGGTTTTGACCATGTTGTTGTGGCAAGCGGGGCGCGTTATCGCTGGGGCACCGGCCCGATGATTAACGCGGCGCTCCAGTCCGGCTTGGTGAAGCGCGGCTTCTTAAAGCGGATCGCTGAAAACAAGACTGTCCGAAGCTATTTCTATACGCGCTTGCGTGCTGGTAGGAGCAGTGATATCCGCTCAATCCTGAATGGCTCTCTTTCCATTGAAATCATAGGAGATGCCTTGAAGCCGGGGCGTTCTGAAGAGGCTATACGTTCGGCCTATGAAGCGGCTTATGGTGTAAAGATCACTGTGGAAGAAAAAGTTGCAAGGCGATAGTATAATGACATCTGGACATAATAATATTTCGATGCGCAACGAAATCAAGGCGGTAACGACCGAGCTCTTGATCAGGAATGGCTATCAGGGATTTCGCTTTAAAAATGTAGCAGAGAATCTTGGCACAACGAGAGCCAACATCCACTATTATTTCGGTAACAAAGCAAAACTCTGCGAAGAAGTAATCATCGACTACGTTACCGAAACAATGAAGAAGTGGACTGAGAATTGGAAAAGTCAAAAACGCTTTTCAGAAAAAGTCGTTGGCATGATGGAATCCAATCGGCAGCGTTATCTGCAATATAATCCGACAGGAAAAACTGCCCATCCATGGAGCCTCATCGGCCGGATGCGGATGGAGCGTGATGTGATCAGTCCTGCCGCTCAGGCCGCCTTGACTGAATTCGGGGTCAATCTCCATAAATTAATTATTTCTGGCGTCGAAATGGCCGTCAAAAATAAAGAATACCATAAATCAATTCCAAAAGAGGACGTTGTTCTTCAGCTTGTCGCGATTGCGAATAGTGCTGGTCCGATCACGCAAGATGGGGGGAGCTTTGATCGGTTAGAGCAGCTCTATCTTTCTTTTGCCCATATCATTGAAGATGCGTATGGATTGAAGAAAGACTCCATACGCGGATAGTTTTGTGTATCTCACCGGTCTACCTTCGCTTAATGTTATGCTTAATTCTTCCGGCATTTGCCTGAGTGTGGTTATTGCTTTCCAAATGTCTGATGCGTCAGGGGTCTCCTATTCAATGGCCTTCAGTAAAATCCCTTGGTAATTGAAATAGTGAATTTCCACTGTTCGTCTCATGCCACGCGATCCTATTGCACCTTCCCTCTCCGTCTCTTAAGTAGTGCAAATTCTGCTTCCCATACGCTTCCTAAATGGTCGCGGGAATAAATGACGCGTTGTTTTTTAGATAAAAGCGTTGTTCAACGTTAAGAACCCTAAAGCATATTTCGACGTTTTCCGCAGATTTGATATCAGCGGACCCTGAAATTTGATCTAAACTGAGTTCCTACAGCGTTCCTTGATCAGTGCCGACTGATGATACGGAGTGGGCCGAGGCCCAAACAGATCAATCAGAGTACGGAGTCGACGCCCGCCATAGCCTTTAGCCCGACAAGTTGCACTCGGAAATCTGGGGCCTTATCCCCATCAACGTCACCCGGGGATCAGCGTACGGGATCAAATGTTCCATACTCTCTTCGTAAGCGCGGTCATTCCAAGTGCTTCTTCTGGGGTAACGATCTCCTACGTGCCGAAGGTCATGCGGCGCTGCCTTTGGCTGACCCTATATTGTGCGATCCAAGTGTAGTTCCCGCCAGCACGCACGCGCAGACCAAACCCGGCAAGAGCCTCATCAATATAAATGAGCTCAGTCCGCCCGGGCGGAAGGTTTAAGTCTTTCAGGACCTGCTTAGTAAGGCGCATTGTAGGTCGCTCTGAAGGTGAATTGCTAAGCGCATGGAAAGCAGTGCAAAAACACTTTGCAATCGCCTAGGTTCTGTCCTTCAGAGGGGATCCAGCGAAATCATACCGTTATGCACCAACTGGTTTCGCTTGAAGGTTTATGTTTCAGCTTAGTTGCTGCCTCTTAATCAGCGCGTCCGAGGTTCGAGCCCTAGTGCGCCCACCATCGAAAGGCTCGCTGTTCATGGTGCCTTAGTCTTTCAATGAACTGGTCCATACTTCTGCGACAATGACGTATTGTAGCCGCGAGAAGACGCATTTTCGATGTCGTCGCATGGTTCTGACTGTTGCCGGCCGTGGTGTGCGGTGATGCACAGGCGAACCAAACATGTGTTCAACGTTCAGATGTTACAAAGACAACAGGACTTTTACGGCGCAGCCATAAACGCTGCCATCACTGCAGCGACCTTGCGTTCGATGTGCCTATCTACAAAGAAGGTCCCTTTTTACGCTAGCGGCCTGTCTCAAAGTGGACGCCATCGATCGAAAAGGCCGTAAGCCAGAACCTAATCGATCCAGCTTTTGAGAATGGCCGGTGCGACGTCCCGCTCAAGTAGATCAATTATAATGGTCATGCCCGCTACTTCGCTTTTTAACTTTGTGTTCGCTTCTCAGAAGCTGATGAAGTTCTCAAGTCATCCTATGGGGTGAGCCAATGCTAATTGAGGTGATTTTTTGAATAGCGTGTTCACATTGGTGCTCGCGGTTCTTCATTAATCCGGAATCGATTTCGGTTCGATATTTGTGTGCTTGTTCACAAGGTGAAGAGGTTTTGTGAGCTGTCCGCGGGCGCTTGACGAATGCCTAAAGGAAGGGCAGATCAACGCTATTCCGTAGCGATAGCGGAAACTAGATTGCTGCAATGCAAAATAGAAGTCGACATGCTCATTGGTCTCTCGCTGGATTATTGCTTGACCGAAGACCTCAAATTTCTCACGCTCTGAGCAATGTTATGTGGGGAAAAAGCCCTTCCAACTTCGGAGGAGGGTAGGTGGAAAATTGAATGTCGGGCAGGTCTAGCGGACTATTTCTGCGTGCTGTCGAGAATGTTTTGATCGTCGGCTTCGCTGCGATGATCGCGCTTGTCTTCGGCAATGTTGTGATGCGGTATGTCTTCAATTCCGGAATCATTGCTGCCGAAGAAGTTTCGCGCATGATTTTCGTGTGGTTGACCTTTGGCGGTGCCTATCTGGTGGCCCGCCAGAATGGTCATCTCGGCATGAATAGTCTTGTCATCCGCCTGGGGCAGCGTGGCCGTTGGATCTGTCGCTTTTTGACAGAAGCACTTTCTCTCTTGTGCATGGTTCTTGTTGCCATTGGCTGCTGGGAACAGACGCGCATGAACCTCGCGAATGCTGCTCCAGTGACCGGATTGCCTACAGGGCTTGTCTATGCCGCTGGTCTTGCCTGTGGTGTCGGTTTAGCCTCGATCAATATCAGAAATTTATTCCTGTTGGTGACTGGACGGATTTCTTTTGACGATCTCGTGCCGCAGATCGAGACGGAAGAAATGCTCAGCGCGAATGTGCCACGACAGGACAATCCGCGCTCATGACAATTTTTGTTTTCATTTCGTCTCTTTTGGGTGCGATGGCGCTGGGAACGCCTATTGCGATTTCACTGTTGGTTTGTGGCGTCGCACTTATGCTGTGGCTTGGGATGTTTGATGCGCAGATTCTCGCGCAAAACCTAGTCAGTGGCGCTGACTCCTTTCCGCTGATGGCTGTGCCTTTCTTTATGCTCGCTGGCGAATTCATGACGATCGGCGGGCTATCCAAGCGCATCATTGCGCTTGCCATAGCCTTGGTTGGCCATTGGCGCGGCGGGCTCGGTTATGTCGCAATTATCGCAGCCCTCATTCTTGCGAGTATCTCGGGGTCTGCAGTTGCCGATACGGCGGCCCTTGCAGCCATTCTCATACCAATGCTGAAAAAGCATGGTTATCGCCTCGATCGTGCCTGCGGACTGATTGCGGCGGGCGGGATTATCGCGCCTGTCATTCCACCGTCTATCGGATTTGTCGTTTTTGGTGTTGCAGCCGGTGTGTCAATCACAAGGCTCTTCATTGCCGGGATTGTGCCAGGCTTGTTGATGGGGCTAGCGCTTTTCATCACATGGTACCTCGTTGCGCGCGATGAAAAGGCGGCGCAGGCAGAACGTGCGAGCTTGAAGGAGATAGGACGCGCTTTCGTCGATGGGTTTTTGGCGCTGCTTCTTCCTGTCGTCATTATTGGCGGCATGAAGACCGGTGCCTTTACGCCGACCGAGGCCGCTGTCGTTGCCTGTGTCTATGCCTTTGCTGTTGGATTTTTCGTCTATGGAGAAATCCGTGTTGCAGATATTCGGAATGCGTTACTGTCTGCGATCAAGACGTCAGCGGCCGTTATGTTTTTGGTTGCAGCCGCTTTAGTGTCGGCTTGGCTCATCACGATTGCTGATATTCCATCCGAGATCAAAACACTCCTTGGTCCCTTGATGGACAACAAAACAATGTTGATGCTGGCCATGATGGTTCTTGTTATCATCGTCGGTACGGCGCTCGATTTCATTCCCACGATCCTCATTTTGACGCCGGTTCTCATGCCGATCGTCAAGCAGGCTGGTATCGATCCTGTTTACTTTGGTGTTTTGTTCATCATGAACAATGCAATCGGTCTTTTGACACCGCCTGTCGGAACCGTTCTCAATGTGGTTGCTGCGGTGGGGCGGATCTCAATTGATCGTGTAACTGTCGGCGTCATGCCGTTTCTGATAGCGCAGATAGCCGTACTGTTTCTGCTCGTTTTCGTTCCGGAACTAGTGACTGTTCCGGCAAAATTCATCCTAGGGCGCTAGGGCCTGTGGATTACAATGGGGGAGAATACAATGGACGATCAACGGAAGAAGGGTCTCAATCGGCGTAGCGTGCTTGCCGCTGGTGCCGTCTCGCTTTTTGCCATCGGTTCGACGGCCAAAGCACAAGCGGCGAAGCTGCGGTTTGGCCATCCGCATCCTGAGTCCGATAGCTGGCAGAAAGCGGCTTTGGATTTTGCCAATCGTGTCAAAACCTACACCAATGGCGCGATCGAGGTGCAGGTCTTTCCAAACGGTTCGCTTGGTTCCGATCCTGCGATGATCAACGCCGTGCGTGGCGGTCAGCTCGATATCTGCCTCACGGGTAATCCATTTTTTACAGGGCTTGCCCCGAAACTCAACGTCCTCGATCTTCCATTTCTTTTCAAGGATCGCAAGCAGGTTGCCGCCGTCCTTGACGGTCCGGTGGGCGATGCTTTGCGCAAGGAGCTTGAGCCATCGAACCTCAAAGCTTTGGCAACATGGGAGGTGGGTTGGCGCAACATCACTAACAACAAGCGTGCTATTGAGAAGGCAGAAGATATCAAGGGCCTCAAGATCCGTACGACGCCCAATCCGGCCCATGTCCGTGCGTTCCAATTGCTTGGTGCTGTACCAACGCCGATGGCGTTTACCGAGCTGTTTTCGGCTCTTGAAAACGGGACTGTCGACGGCCAGGAAAATCCGGTCACCCTGATCCTGAATGCCAAATTTTTCGAAGTACAAAAGAACCTGTCCTTGACGCAGCACGCCTTCACAACAGCGCCACTTGTGATGAACAAGCCGAAATTTGACGGGATGCCCGAAGCGCAGCGGGCAGCGCTTATCAAAGCTGCACAAGAATGCGCAGCTCTGCAACGCAAGATGAACGAGGACAGCGAATCGTCCAGCTTGGCCGAACTGAAAAAGAACGGCATGAAAGTTGTAGAGAATCCTGACCGTGAATCGTTCTCTAAGATTGTCTCTGCCGAAGTTCGCAAGGAATTTGTCGATAAATTCGGCAATGACTATCTGGATCAGATCACCAAGCTTGGTTGATTAAGAAGCAGCTTGGTTGATTAAGGCGGGGCGGCCTAAGGGCCGCCCCTTTTTCTTATGTTCTTCAAGCCCGTATGATCAGATTCTCAATCTTCTTATTCTGCGACAACAGGCGGAGAAAGACGCTTTCTGCTTTTAGTCGATCGTTTTTTTTGTGAAGCGGTGACGCAGAAGCGAGACGATAGGCATGGCCAGAAAAATCAGCGTCAGTATTGAAATCGTCGCCGATAGTGGCCGTTCGAAGAAGATGGTCAGAGACCCCTGCGAGAGCAACATGGACTGCCGAAAGGCATCTTCGCTTCGATCACCAAGAACCATGGCGAGGATCATTGGCGCAATCGGATAATTCAAAGTCTTCATGAAGAAGCCGAGAATGCCAAAAATGAACAATAAGAGTAGATCGAAAGATGATCCTGAGACCGTCCATGCGCTGATGATGCACACAACGCCAATCAACGGTCCGATGATCGTAAAGGGCACGGACATCACGCGCGCAAAGAGCGGCACACTGGCTAAGGCCAAAATCACGGCGGCCACGTTCGAAAGGTACATTGAGGCGATCAGGCCCCAGACGAAATCGGGGCGCTCTTTGAAAAGCATCGGTCCGGGTGTCAGGCCCCAGATCATCAATCCGCCTAGCAGAACGGCGGCGGTGGCGGAGCTTGGCAGACCAAGCGCCAACATGGGCAACATCGCACTCGTTCCAGCGGAATGATCGGCGGTTTCCGGCGCGATCACCCCTTCAGGCACGCCTTTTCCGAACGGTTTGTTGCCCGGGGTGAAGCGCTTCGCGATGCCGTAACTCATGAAAGAGGCGGCTGTTGGACCGCCCGGCGCAATCCCCATCCAGCAACCGACCAAGGTCCCACGAATTAACGTTACCCAATAGCGTGGCCATTCGCGCGCTGTGCGCACCATTGCCGACCAATCGAGGCGCGTCGCAACGGGCTTTGCTGCTAGTGGTTCCTGCATGGTTTCAAGCAATTCGCCAATGCCGTAAAACCCAATCACAACAACGAGAAAGCTGATGCCTTTAATTAAGTCAGGCACATCGTAAGTGAGGCGCACCGAGCCAGAAATCGTGTCCATACCTACGGTCGCGAAAGAGAGGCCTAAACCAATTGACACGACGGTCTTGACGGGAGATCCGCCACCAAATGCGACGAAGCTCGCAAAGGCCAGCATAAAGACAGCGAAATACTCGATGGGTGAAAACAAAAGCGCGAATTGCGTCACAGATTTTGCCAAGGTCGTGACCAGCAGCACGCCCACGAGGGCTGCAAAACCTGCGGAGAGAAAGGCGAGGGTGAGCGCCTCTGTCGCCTTCCCTTGTCGTGCCATCGGATAGCCATCGAAGGTGGTTGCGACTGAGGATGGTTCACCGGGTATATTGAATAGAATCGACGTGATCGATCCACCGATCAAAGCGCCCCAGTAAATGCTCGTGAGCAGAATGATCGCTGCCACGGGATCCATGGCGAAGGTCAAAGGAAGCAGAAGGCTGACGCCGTTAGGCGCACCGAGCCCTGGCAGCACGCCGACGACGAGACCAAATGCAACACCTGCAAACATCAAGGCAATGTGATAAGGCGTCAGCGCGATCCCGAAGCCGATAAAGAGATTGGTAAAGTTCTCAATCATTGCGCGGACTCACAACACGCCAAGCAAGGGACCGAGTGGTCCTTTGGGGAGAGGCAGGCGGAAAATAAACTCGAATGTCACGTAAAGGGCGATGCTGGCCCCGAGCGCTATGGCAAGGGTTTTGTGCCAGACGACTTTTCCGATCCAACCGATTGCCAAGACGAGGTATAGTGCAATGGCCAAATACAGGCCCAGCCATAGCGATCCTATCGCGAGGCCGACCAGCGGCACGAAGAAAAGCGCCATGGCTCCAGCATCTTTTCGTGAAACATAGTTTCCTTCAGCGGGCGCTAGAAAGCCGCGCTGTACTAGATTGACAACCGATGCCGCTAGAATGATCAAGCCGACACGAAATGGAAAATAGCCGGCATCGGGGCCAGACGATGTCCAGCTGACATCCATTTCCAATGCACCTTTTATCACCGCCAGGGCAATCGCGCCGGTGATAACCGAAAAAAATATTTCCGCCCAGCGGCGGTTCAGCACTTGCGGTGAAGCCGACATCAAAAGCTCCAAACGAAAAAGAGCCGAAGCGCTTTGCGCTTCGGCCCACGACCAGATCGTTACTTCAGGAGCCAGCCAGCTTCATCGAACACTTTGCGTGTGCGTTCTTCATCCTTGGCCGCATAATCGGCGAAGGCTTTGCCGGACAAGAAGTTCGTCGATTGCGACGTTTTCTCGATGTATTCCTTCCACTCCGGCGTGTTGAACGCCTTCTGCAGGACATCGACCCAGAATTTGGTCATTTCCGGAGAGACGCCGCCCGGCAGATACACGGCGCGGGGCATTTTATATTCGTCGACCGGAATGCCCTGATCTTTGCAGAGTGGGATATCAGACCATCCCATGGTGTCGGTCACTTTCGGCCCAGCGGCCAGACGCTGCGAACTGAACACGCAGAGCGGAATACCCTGACCGGCTTTCCATTGTCCGACATTTTCAGCCGGGTTATTGGTGTTGCTGTCAATGTGGCCACCAGCCAGTTGGACCGCCGCTTCACCGCCAGACTTGAAGGGAATGTAAATCAGTTTGATGCCTGCTGCTCTCTCAAAAATTTTGACGAGCGTTTCGTCGAGATCCTTCGATTGTGAGCCGCCCATCTTGACGTTGCCAGCCTTCGCTGCGGCGACATAGTCTTTGGCAGTTTTCCAAGGCGCGTCGGGCCGCGTCCAGAGAATGAATTCGTCGAAGGCCATGGCTGCGACGGGGACAAAGTCTTCGCGTTTCCATGCAACCTTGGCAACGAGTGGCAGGAGCCATTCGTTTGAGGTGCCGAATATCAAACGGTGGCCATCACCGGGTGTGGCTTTGCCATACACAAAACCTTCCGCACCGGAGCCGCCGCCTTTCAAGGTGACCACGATTGGCTGGTTGATTAGATTGTTCTTCTGAATGATCGACTGAATGGTGCGCGTGAAGATATCCGTTCCGCCGCCTGCACCGGCCGTAACTACGAATTCAACCGGTTTTGATGGTGCCCAATCGGCCGCCATGGCTTGGCTGCTAAAACTCAGGCCGGCGAGGGCCATCGCGCCAAATAGTGCTGAGTGTACACGAGTCATCATTGTTCTCCCTTGGTCGTTTCCTGATCCTATAGCTCCTCTTTGGAAGCTTCTTGGATGGTTCAAGACTAATGCGGTTTAGCGAGGCGTGCCGCGAGCAATATCGCCGCATGCGTCGCGCCGATATTGGCGATACCCCGACCGGCGATGTCATAGGCCGTGCCATGCGCGGGCGTACAGACCGGGACCTTGTAGCCACCAATCAATGTGACGCCCTTTTCAAACCCCATGAGTTTCATCGCGATCTGGCCTTGATCGTGATACATCGTCTGGACAGCGTCGAAATCTCCGCGCCTTGCTCGCAGGAATACGGTGTCTGACGGAAACGGACCCTCGCAAAGGATGCCATGAGCTTTGGCTTCCGCTACGGCCGGTACGATCTCGTCATCGTCTTCGTGGCCAAAATTGCCCCCATCACCCGCATGGGGGTTAAGTGCTGCAACTGCGATGCGCGGTTGTTCAAATCCCGCTTCCCGCATGCAGCGATCGGTGAGGATCAATCCGTTCACCACAGCTTGACATGTAATTAAGCTTGAAACCTTCGAGAGCGGTACGTGCGAGGTGATCCGTGCGTTCCATAAATTGTCCATGACATTGAATTCGCGCCCTGGACCGCCCCCCAATTCTGCCGTGATGATGTCGATCTCATCGACATAGGTAGGGTCGTAAAGGCGCATCGCGTGCTTGTTGAAGGGTGTAAAAGCAACAGCATCGGCCAGTCCATCGCGAGCGAGGTTGAGCGCCTTGCGGAAATTCTGCAGCGCAAAACGCCCCCCTGCCTCCGAACTTTCTCCTGTCGTCAGTGCGGATTCGTCTAGATTATGAAGGTCGAGAAGCAAGGCCCCTTTGCTGAAATCGGGCGCATTACCGGGACCTTCCCAATCGGGAATGTCGACGTGGACATTTGCGATCCGCTCGCCTTCGTTCAAGGCTCGCCGGTCGCCAATGACAATGAAATTGGCCGCCTGCCGCAACTCGGTGTCTGCCAGCAACTTAGCGAGCAGTTCAAGGCTGATGCCTGACGGGTCCCCAGCGGCAAGCGCTATCACGGGCTTAGACTGGACCACTCTCAAATCCTCCGAAGAATTTAAAACTCCGCTTGTCATGACAGAATTACATGCAATAGCATCTTGGTCAAACGCCTTCGCAGGTGCGAAAGGATCAATATGTCCGAGGTTGCATGCAATCTCTCTGATGAGGTCGAGGGGCTTCCCCAGACCCGTGGGCTTGCGACCGTGCAGGCGACTGACCGGTTGCGCGAGATGATCCTCGATGGGCGCCTGCGGCCCGGGGCCCGGATTTCAGAACGTTACATGCATGAAGCCTTCGGCCTTTCACGGACACCGCTGCGCGAGTCCCTGAAGGTCCTCAATGCCGAAGGTCTTGTTGAGTTGGCACCTAACCGTGGCGCGATGGTCACGAAACTATCGCTAACGGATTTGCAGGCTGCGTTTGAATTGTTGGCAACGCTCGATGGGACCGGCGGCGCATATGCCTGCGAAAGGGCAAGCGACGCTGAGATTGCCCACATTGCGCATCTGCATGATGAGATGGTCATCCAATTCAGGCAGCGGGATCTGCAGCGTTACTTTCGTCTCAACAAGGATATTCATTTAGCCATTGTCGATGCAGCGGCCAATCCAGCTTTGTCTCGCGTTTACCGCTCAGAATGTGCGCGTGTTGATCGCTATCGCTACAGCGGCAATCGCGATCTTGAGCGGTGGGAGCGATCGATCCGTCAGCATGAGCAAATGCTGGATGCGCTCAGGACGCGGCAGGGTGCATTGTTGCGTGAGATCCTGATTGCACATCGGCAATCAGGCTGGGTCCTCGCAAAGGCGCTTTACGACGCCGAGAATGTCGATGGAGCCGAACCCATGGTAAGGAGACCAGAATGACGATTCTGGATCCTACACTGCCGCTGAAGCGCCGCATTGTCGATGCGCATCATCATTTTTGGGATCCAAGCCGCAATTATCATCCATGGCTTTGTGATGCCGAGCCGATCACTTTTCGCTATGGCGATTATTCTACACTCCGCCGGCCCTATCTCGCCCCCGACTACAAAAGCGATGCTCGCAATTACGCGATCGAAGGATCAGTCTATATCGAGACCGAATGGAATCCTAACGATCTCGCCGGTGAGACGCGCTATGTCGCGCAACTGCGCTCTGGTGGTTTACCGAGCGTTGCTGTTATGGCTGCGCGCCTTCATGAGCCTGATGTCGAGCACTTGTTGGCCTCCCATGCAGCGCATGATTTCGTGCGCGGCATAAGGCACAAGCCGCGCGCCAATCCTTCGCCGCAAGAGGGTAACCCCGGTGGCATGGCCGATCCTGAATGGCGCCGTGGTTATGCTCTGTTGCGCCGCTATGATTTGAGTTTCGATTTGCAGACGCCGTGGTGGCACATGGGGGAAGCAGCGGATCTTGCTAGCGCGTTTGCAGATGTCCCTATGATTGTTAATCATGCGGGCCTCCCTTCCGATCGCTCGGAGGAGGGACTATCGGCATGGACGCAGGCGATGGCGCGTGTCGCAGCGTACGAAAATGTCGCAATCAAGATCTCGGGCATCGGCCGTCCGGGGCATCCATGGACGCCTCAAGCCAATCGCCGCATTGTTTTGACGTTGATTGAGATGTTTGGCGTCTCGCGTTGCATGTTCGCGAGCAATTTTCCAGTCGATTCCCTGTGTGGAAGTTTCGACGATATTTTTTCCGGTTTTGAGGCCATCACTTCAGATTTCACCGAAGCCGAACGAGACGCTTTGTTCCGTTCTAATGCCCTCCGGATTTACAGGATTCCACCCACATGAAGCCGCGCATCGGATATTTGGGCCTTGGTCTTATGGGCGGCGCGATGACGCGCCATCTGGTCTCAAAGGGTTACGAGGTGACCGGGTTTGATCCTGTCGCTGAGAAACGTGATGCAGCACACAAAAACGGTGTGCGCGTGGTAATGCATGCGCGCGATGTCGTGCCAGAAGCGGATTTCATCCTTCTCAATTTGCCGACCACCGAAGCTGTTCTCGACGCCGTCTTCGGCACCGAGGGGATAGCGGCTTCATTGAGCGCTCGCCAAATCCTGATCGATTTTTCGACCATAAAGGTCGATGCGGCGCGCGCAGCCGCTGAGCGCCTGCTTGCCGAGGCGGGATGCGGCTGGATCGACGCGCCCGTTTCAGGAGGTCCGCCTGCTGCCGGTAGCGGCACTCTCACCGTTATGGCGGGTGGGCGCGAAGGCGACCTCGAGCGCGTCAGAACTCTGATGGCCGATATTGCCGCGCGGTTCACCCCCATGGGTCCTTCTGGCGCCGGGCTTGTCGCCAAGATGATCAATCAATTGATTGTCGGATGCACCCATGCCGTGCTCGCCGAGGCTGCTGTTCTGGCAGACAGCGCAGGCATCGACGCCGCCTTGATCCCAGAATGCCTTGCAGGTGGACATGCCGATGGTTCACTGTTGCAAAGACTTTATCCGCGGATGGTCGCAGGTGAGTTCGCTCCGCAGGGATATTTGCGGCAATTGTTGAAAGATCTCGAAATGGTCCATGCTTTTGCTGGATCGTCTCAGTGTAGCGCACCGATGACAGCGGAAGCGCTGTCGCTTTATCGTCTTGCCGCGCGTCTTGGCTTTTCGGAGCTCGATACGTCGGCCGTCGTCAAAATTTACGAGAGATAGAGCCACGTGAAGTTCTATCCCAAAATTCACCAAGGAGAGAGGAAACGACCATGTTGAAATCGCTAAAAATCGCGCTTGCAGGCGCGGGGGCGTGCTTGGCTCTTTATGCAGGCACCGCTGAAGCTCAGATCAAACTTCGCTACGCCCATGTCGGTGTCGCCAACGCGCCACAGACACTTTACGCCGATGAAGTAGCGGCCCTCATCAAGCAACGCACCAATGGCCGTGTTGAAATTCAGGTCTTTGCTAACTCGCAGCTTGGCGGCGTTGGCGAAATGGTTGACGGTATCAAGGCGGGCTCCATTGCGATGGGTCACCACGATTTCGCGTCGCTCGGAAAAATTCTGCCTGCGACAGCTGTGTTCAATACGCCTTATGTCTATCGCGACCCTGAGCATAGCCTGCGTGCAACAGACTCACGCACCTCACCTGCATTGCTCGAAATCAACAAGCAGCTTGTTGAAAAAGGCGGCATGCGGATCGTGGGGAGTTTCTTTCAAGGCACGCGCCAGCTGACGTCGAAAGAAAAGGTCCTTAGCCCCGCCGATATGCAGGGTAAGAAGTATCGCGGCGTTCCAGTCAAGCTATGGTCGTCCATGTTGACGGGTATGGGCGCTGTTGCGACGCCGGTTGAAGTGTCGGAACTCGCCACGGCACTCGCGACAGGTCTTGTTGTCGGGCAGGAAAACCCACTGCCAAACATCTTCAATCTGAAACTCTTTGAGGTTCAGAAATATGTGATGATGACAGGCCACATGCAGTCTGTCCTTTCCGTCTTCGTCAATGAAAGAATTTGGCAGACGATTCCGGCTGCTGATCGCAAGATCATGGAAGACACCATGTTCGAAGTCGGCCAGAAGACGCTCGCATGGGATCGCGATAGCTCAGACAAATATCGCAAAGATCTCGAAGCGAAGGGCATGATCTTCGTGACAGACAAGGATGGTCTCAATCTCGATGCGTTCCGCAAAGCCGTGCTGGCGCAGATCGGCAAAGATTTCCCGGAATGGGATGGGCTGATCAAGCAGATCCAGAGCGTTCAGTAATCTTGAAGGAGCGGCCTTTGCGCCGCTCCTTTTTTCGAAAGGGCTAGGGCATGCTCTCTTTCATGCGTCAGGCGACGCGGGTTATCGGATTTTTGTTCCTCGCGATGTTGATCGTGACACCGCTTCTGCAAATCGTCATGCGCGGCGTTTTCAATGTACCAATGGCTGGTGCAGAAGAACTTGCCCGATATTTTCTCATCTGCATGACTTTTCTGGGCGGGGCTTATGTGACCTGGCAGGGCGGCCAGATCCGAATGGAAGAGGTGCAAGGTTTGATACCGGATCGGCCACGATGGGTCTTGCAGTTGTTCATCGAGATCTCCGGCGTGCTCTTTTTCAGTTACATGTCCTTCGCAGCCTTCGTGTCTATTTCCAAGAATATGTCAAACCAGACGGCAACGCTTGAGATGCCCTTTTGGTTGTTCATGGGGCCGATGGCCATTGGCATGGCCTGTCTGGCGATCGAAACTTTTGCTCAATTCATGCGGACGTTGAGCAACCGAAAAGCGGACGAAAAGTCCACCACGCTTACATGAGATATCATCGTGCAAGGCTTTCTCGTCGTTTTCGCCTTTCTTGGTCTATTTGTCGCGGGTTTTCCCGTCGTTCTCGCCATCGGTATTCCGAGCCTCATCTATATCCTCATCAACGATCTACCGATTGAGTTTGTTGCTCAGCGAACGCTTTATGCGATGGATTCATTTCCATTGATTGCGGTTCCCGTTTTTCTGTTCGTGGGCAGCCTCATGAACAGTGCCGGAATATCGAAGTATATTTATAAATTCGCCGACACGGCTGTTGGTCGTTTACCCGGCGGTCTCGCGCAGGTGAACATTTTCGGTAGCCTCGTTTTCGCTGGCATGTCGGGTTCGGCGCTGGCCGATATCGGTGGAATTGGCCGCATCGAAATCGATGCTATGAAAGCCAAAGGGTTTAACCCGTCTTTTGCCGCAGCTGTCACTTCAGCGTCGGCGATTGTCGGTCCCATATTCCCGCCAAGCATTCCCCTGATCATTTACGGTACGGTCACGGGTGTTTCTGTCGTGCAGCTTTTGCTCGGTGGAATCATTCCGGGGCTTTTGTGCGTTCTAGCTCTGATGATCATGACGGCCTGGCTTGCAGTCAGGCGGGGCTATCCTAGGGCTGAACGCTGGCCGACCCGGCATGAAGTCATTCGCGACATGATGCCTGCGGTTCCAGCTTTGCTCGCACCCATCATTCTGATTGGCGGAATGTTGGCTGGCTACTTCACACCAACAGAGATTGCCGCTGTTACGGTTGCCTATACGTTATTCATCAGCACGTTCTTTTACAAAGAGCTGACATGGAACGGCGTTCTCGATGCTGCGGCTGAAACATTACGCTCATCTGCAGGAATCTTGCTGATTGTCTCCGTCGCTGCTGTTTTTGGATGGATTCTTTCAGTGGAGCAGGTGCCGCAGATTATGACGCAGGCTATGTTGTCGATCTCGACGCATCCTTACGTCTTGCTGTTTCTGGTCAATATTCTTCTTCTGATCGTTGGCATGTTTCTAGATAGTACAACGGCCATTCTGGTGATTGCACCGATCATTGCGAAGCCGTTGGCGGCTGCGGGAGTAGACCCTGTTCATCTTGGTATGGTGGTGATCTTTAATCTGATGATTGGCTTGCTGACGCCGCCCATGGGACTTGCGCTCTATCTTGTGAGCGATATTGCCAAGGTGAAGATGAAAGAGGTCTTGCGAGAGATGATCCCATTCTATTTCCCGCTTGTGATCACGCTTTTGCTCCTGACCTATGTGCCAGAGTTGACAACGTGGTTGCCGCGCCTCGCACTTGGCAAATGATGGTACATTGATTTGGGAAGGGTACACGCGTTCGCCACCTTTTCATGTGTGGTGTCTGCTGTGGCCTTTCCCGTTTCGATGACAAGATAGACTTCAGCACCTTGTAGCTTAGGCTTATTGCGAACGCTTTAGGCGAGGTTCAGATTGGGCTTCTCTGTTGCTTCCAGACGAGCCTCCAATCCGGCTGAATAGGGCAAGACGGCAGCGATGACATCTGTCAATCAGCGCGGCGTCAGAAATATTGCAGCAGATCAAGTGTCTGCCTGTAGAAACTGGCGAAGCTTTGCACTATCGAGAATGACAACGCGTCGATAGGTGATCTCGACAGCGCCTTCTTTTTGTAGTTTTCCCAATATGGTGTTGGCTGTTGTGCGGGCGACATTGGCCATGGCGGCGATCTCTTCTTGAGAGAAGAAGACATCGAAACGTCCTGTGGCTGTTTCAATATCGCGAATGCCGGCCAAGCGCAGCACGGTCGCGATGAAGCGGGCTTCCGTATCGCGCAACATCAAATCGGCAATCGCACCGATAGAGGTGCGAAGATACATTTGTGTGATGCCTGCCAAGTGACGCAGAATTTCTGGATATTGTGCGATCAACTGATTGAGGTGCGGTAGGTTGATATGGAGTAATTCGGAATTCTGAGCAGCGACAACGCCAACCATGCGCGGTTGGCCTGTGAGGGCAGAGGGTTCGCCAAACCAAAAGCCGGCGGGAATGTAATGGGCGATGAACGTGTTGAGGGCACCGGTAGCGATCTCGACGCGCACACCGCCTTCGGCGATGAAGTAAATACCGCCAGCAGGATCGCCGAGGTGGTAGACCCATTCTCCGCTGCGCACGCGTTGTAGCATAAGGCGGTCAATGAAGAGGGTGCGTACCTCCTCTGGCAAGGACTGGATAAATTGATCTGTGGCCAGCATGGCCTTGGCTTTTCCAGAGAATGGCATCAATACGTCCGAATGCTGAAACTGTCCGTTTGCAGACAGTTAAAGGAAACTCCCCAAGGTAATCTTTGTTACCATGAACTTGGGACTATTCGCGAATGGCGAACGGTCATTTTGTAGTTGAAGGAAGCGAAAATGGTTCTCAGGCTCTCTTCTGGTTTAATCCGCTCAGGCATTGCGGTCTTGGCCTTGGCCGTCGCCTCAGTTGCGCAGGCCCAGCAACCCGCGAAAAAGCCCAATATCCTGATTATCTGGGGTGATGATATCGGCCAGTTTAATATCAGCGCCTATAATATGGGGATGATGGGCTATAAGACGCCCAATATCGACAGCATCGCTAAGGATGGCGCGCTCTTTACGGATTGGTATGGCCAGCAGAGCTGCACAGCCGGCCGCGCCGCCTTTGTAACGGGCCAGTCGCCGATCCGGACCGGTCTTACCAAGGTTGGTCTGCCGGGTACGCCCGAAGGCATGAAAGCCGAGGATCCGACCATTGCGACCCTTCTCAAGCAGCAGGGCTATGTGACGGGCCAATTCGGCAAGAACCATCTCGGGGATCGTGATGACATGCTGCCGACGGCGCATGGCTTCGACGAATTCTTTGGCAATCTCTACCATCTCAATGCAGAGGAAGAACCTGAGAACGTCGATTACCCGAAAGATCCGGAATTCAAGAAGAAGTTCGGTCCGCGCGGCGTGATCCATTCCTTCGCGAATGGCAGAATCACAGATACTGGCCCTTTGACGCGTAAGCGCATGGAAACGATCGACGAAGAAGTGACCGACAAGGCGCTCGCCTTCATCGATCGGGCTGTCAAAGACAACAAGCCGTTTTTCGTTTGGTATAACACCACGCGGATGCACATTTTCACGCATCTGAAGCAGGCTTCGCAGGGCAAGACCGGGTTTGGTGTCTATGCCGATGGCATGGTCGAGCACGACGGTATGGTCGGCCAACTTCTCACGAAGTTGAAAGACCTTAAGATCGATGACAACACCATTGTGATGTATTCGACTGACAATGGTGCTGAGACATTTACTTGGCCCGATGGCGGCACAACCATGTTTCGCGGCGAAAAGAATACGAATTGGGAAGGTGGGTATCGGGTCCCGACTGTCATTCGCTGGCCCGGCGTCATCAAGCCCGGCACCGTCATCAACGATGTGGCCGCGCATGAAGACATGCTGACCACCCTGATGGCGGCCTCAGGCAACACGACGATCAAGCAGGAATTGCTCGAGGGCAAAAAAATTGGTGATCGTACCTACAAAGTCCATCTCGATGGCTACAATCTGCTGCCCGCGCTGAAAGGCGAGGGGGCATGGCCGCGCAAGGAGTTCATCTATTGGACCGATGATGGCTCCGTCGCTGCTGTGCGCTACGGCAATTGGAAGATCACATTCCTGAAGCAGAATGCGATGGGCCTTAAAGTCTGGCAGACGCCGTTCGAGGAATTGCGTGCGCCGCTCATCACCAATCTGCGGATGGACCCGTTCGAGCGGGCGGAAGAAGAGAATGCGATGGGATATCAGCGTTGGTATCTTGACCGCATGTATCTGATTGCGCCGGCTGCGGCTTATGTGGGCCAATGGCTGCAAAGCTTCCGCCAGTTTCCTCCGCGCCAAAAGCCAGGTAGCTTCAACCTAGATCGCGTCATGGAAAAAGTGATGCAGAACCAAGGCGGCTGAGCGAAACAGCTTCGCTCTTTGCCACAGGGGAAGAGCGAGGCTTTCGCGTGAGACGAAGCGAAGTTTTCTTCGCAGCCATGGCCATTGCGATGATGATGTTCGTCGCGCTGGCTTTTTTGCGTCCGGTGGAAGCGCAGAACTTCGCTGCCTTACCGGGGAGCATAGGTCGCCTCGTCCATGCAGAGGGCGGCTACGCAGGCTCGCTAGCCTGTGCATCTTGCCATAGGCGCGAATTTCAAGACTGGGCGCAGTCGCACCATGCCCATGCCATGGCAGACGCGACAGCCGAGACCGTCCTTGGCGATTTCGAAGAAAGAACAGCACAGCAGGGCCCATCGAAAGCCCGTTTTTTCCGCCGCGATGGTCGCTTCATGGTCGAAACCGAGAATGGCCAAGGACAGCCGGAATCCTTTGCCATCTCGTCTGTGTTTGGGATTGAACCGCTACAGCAATATCTCGTCGGCTTCGATGATGGGCGCGTGCAAGTTCTGCCTTGGGCTTGGGACACGCGACCCAAAGAGCAGGGCGGGCAACGCTGGTTTCATGTTTATGGTGAAGAGGCGATTCCGCCGTCTGACACGCGGCATTGGACGCGTGGGCAGCAGAATTGGAATTATATGTGTGCGGAATGCCATTCTACGCATGTCGAAAAGAAATACGATTCCGCAAGCAACCGCTTTGCGACTTCGTTTTCGGAAATCAGCATAGGATGTGAATCATGTCATGGCCCCGGCTCGCAACACATCCAATGGGCGCAAGGTGGCAAGCCATCCGGTGCCTTGAAGGGTTTTACACATAAGGCTGCGACCCGCGGCCCAGTAGATTGGACGATCGACCCGCGCACGGGTAGCCCAGCGAAAGGCGTCGAGCGCCCCATCGGCGATGAAGTGGAAACGTGCGCCCGCTGCCATGCACGCCGCGCGACCTTGTCGGAAGATTGGAAACCCGGCGCACCGCTCGAAGACACGCACCGGCCAGCCTTGCTTTCTGAAGGCTTGTTCGAAGCCGACGGTACGATGCTGGATGAGGTCTTCAATGATCATTCATTCAAGCAGAGCTTGATGTATGCCAAGGGCGTCGTTTGTACGGCTTGTCACGATCCGCATTCGGCGCGGTTGAAGGCGGATGGAGCGCAAGTCTGCGGCCAATGTCACGATGCTGTAAAGTTCTCATCGGTTCAACATACAGGGCATACGGCCAAGAATGGCCCCGATTGTGTGAGCTGTCATATGCCGGCGCGAACCTATATGGTCGTCGACAAAAGGCACGATCATTCGTTCCGCATTCCACGTCCCGATCTTTCGGTGAAAATTGGCGGGCCGAATGCGTGTAACGATTGCCATGCGCAAAAATCGGCGCAATGGGCCACCGATGCCATCGCCTCTTGGCATGGCCCGGTCCGACGTGGGTTCCAAACATGGGGCGAGACTTTTGCGCTTGCGCGTAAGGGCGATCCGGCAGCGAAGCCAGAATTATTGGCGCTGGTAGCCGATCCGTCGCGGTCTGCCTTGGTGCGTGCGACGGCGCTTGATGAAGCGGCGCGTTTCGCGTCACGCGACGTGGTGAACGCTGCCACTAAGGCGCTGCGCGATCCAGCACCAGTGGTGCGGTTGGCGGCTATGCGCCCATTAACCGCTCTGCCGCCTGCGGAGCGCGCAGCGCTTCTTTTGCCACTTTGTAGCGACCCGGTACGAAGCGTCAGGATTGAGGCAGCGGCTTTGGTGGCTGCGCTCGATCCGCAATTAATCTCGCCCGGTCATGCGCTCGCGTTCGAACGTGCTTTGGGAGAAGCTGAGGCGGCTCTTATTCTCAATGCAGATCGACCTGAAGGGCGCGCCGGATTGGCGCAACTTCTTCTGCAGCGCGGCCAAGCAGGAAGAGCCGAGCAAACGTTGCAAGAGGCGCTTGGACAGATGCCTCATGCGGCTGCACTTGCCGTCAATCTTGCCGATCTTTACCGCATGACGGGACGCGAGATGGATGGATCTGCGCTACTCGCGCAGTTTCTTGCGCAAAACACCGATGCCAATGCAGTGCGCCATGCGCTCGGCTTATCATTAGTGCGGCAGAAAAAACATGCGGACGCTCTCATTCTGTTTCAGCAGGCGCATGAAGCGGAGCCTGAGAATGGCCGTTACGCCTATGTCTATGGCGTTGCCTTGCAATCGGCTGGGCAGGTCGAAAAAGGGCGAGCCATCCTCGAAGCGGCATTGGCGCGCGATCCATGGAGTGTCGATCTCAACAATGCGCTTTTGGCCGATGCGCTGCGCAGTAATGATGTGCAGCGCGCTTCGATTTATGCGCAGCGCCTCACCACGCTCAGACCGGACGATCCATCGCTGGCACGGCTTTCGAACGTACTCAACCGCAAATAAGATTTAGGTCGCGCGCTCCTGCGCCCGGCTCCAGCGCGACAGCGCAAAGCAGATGAACCAGTAAATGGCTCCTGCAAAAACATAAGCTTCCATGTTCATACCGACCCAATTGGGATCGGCCAAAGAGGCCTGCGCAATGCCAAGCAAATCGAGAATGGACACGACAAGCACGAGCGTCGTGTTCTTCACCAACGAGATGAATTCATTCGTCATTGCAGGCAGCGCGATGCGTAAAGCCTGCGGCAGAGTGATCAGAAAAGTTGTCTTCCAATAGCCAAGGCCCAGAGCTGCGGCCGCCTCGCCCTGTCCTTTGGGTAGCGCTTGCAAGCCGCCGCGCACTGCTTCGGCGATATAGGCAGCAATCACAAGCCCAAGCCCAATCACCGCACGTGCGAGACGGTCGACGCCGATGCCGGATGGCATGATGAGCGGCAGAAGAAGAGACGCAAGAAATATGACTGCGATGATCGGTACGCCACGCCAGAATTCGATGAAGATCACCGAAATGATGCGGATGACAGGTAATTCGGACTGGCGACCCAATGCGAACAGAATGCCGAGCGGCACGGCGATGAGCGCGCTGTAGATCGACATGAAAAGGGTCAGCATCAAGCCGCCCCAATTGCGTGTCTCCACGGGTTCGAGGCCGTAACCGCCCCCCAGCAGCCAAACGCCAATTAAAGGAAAAAAGAGCGTGATTGCGGATAGTGCGATGACACGTTTGCGTCCGCGCAGAAATGCGATGGCGGCGATGGTGAGACCGATCAAGCCGAAAAATAGATCAGCACGCCAACGCTCGCCGGGCGGGTAAAGCCCATACATGAATTGTCCGAACCGGGCCTTGATGAATACCCAGCACGCACCACCAGCGACGCAATCGGCGCGTGTCGTACCGTTCCACGTCGCATTGAAAAGGCCCCAACGCAGGATTGGTACAAGCGCCGCCACCATCAGAACGGCAAGAAGAATTGTTACGATGGCGGTAGGAAGATCGCCGAACAGGCGTTTCTGCCAGACAGGGAGCGTGCCGGTTCTCATCGCGTCACCAACGCCATGCGGCTGTTGAAGACGTTCATCGCAAAAGACACAATAAGCCCGAAGAATAAATACACAGCGAGCACCATGGCAATGATTTCGATGGCTTGTCCCGTATTATTGAGCGCTGAGCCCATGAAAACGCTGACGAGTTCGGGATAGGCGATTGCTGCACCGAAAGATGAATTCTTCAGAATATTTAAATACTGACTTGTCATTGGCGGGATGATCACGCGCATCGCTTGCGGGATAACCACAAGCCACAAGGTCTGCCCTTGGGTGAGTCCTAAAGCCAATGCGGCCTCACGCTGGCCGCGTGAAACAGCGAGTAAGCCGCCGCGCACGATTTCGGCAATAAAGCCGGCTGAATAGGTGACGAGCGCTGCGAGCAGCGCCACGAATTCCGGGATGAGAACGGTGCCGCCGCGCAGGTTGAATTTGCCAGCGACAGGCACGTCCCAACCGGTCCAGAACGAGGCCGCAATCAGGGCAAAGACGGGTGCGAGGCCGAGTGTGACGAGTGCCAGAAGGCCGGAGGGAAAACTTGTTCCAGTCCTTGCGCGACGCGCTGCCGCAAAGCGGCTCACGCCCCATTGCAGAAAAGCGAATGCGATGATGGCAAGCCACGCCCATAAAAAGGGCGCACCATCGATCGGGCGCGGAACTGTGAGGCCGCGATTATTGAGAAAGAAAAGATTTAGCAGCGAGACGCTGTCCTTCGGTTGCGGCAGGGACGCGATGACCCCGAAATACCAAAAGATGACGAAGAACAGGAGCGGAATATTACGGACAAATTCAACGTAAGCGCCCGCAATCGACGACAGCAGCCAATGCGATGACAAGCGCGCAAGGCCAATGAGAAAGCCTAGCGCCGTCGCCAAAACGATGGCTAGTGCCGAAACAAACAGCGTGTTGACAACGCCTGCCCAGAACAGCGCAAAAATTGTGTCGCTTGGCGAATAGCCAGTGAGGTCGAACGGGACATCAATGCCGGAACTGCGCCAGAGGAAATTGAACCCCGAGGCAATTCCGGCCTTGACCATATTCTCAGATGCGTTGCGAACAAAGAACACCAGCATCACGACAAGGCCGATTAACACCGCGGCCTGCCAAATATAGCCGCGGATCGTCTTGTCGTTGAGCCAGCGCGTCATCATCCGCAACGCGATTGCTTCTTATTGGAACGGCGGCGTGAAGAGCAGTCCGCCCTTGGTCCAGAGCTGGTTCGGGCCACGCGGCAGTTTCAGCGGAGAACCCATACCGAGTGTGCGCTCATAGCTTTCGCCATAATTGCCGACTTGCTTGATGGCATTCAACATCCAGTCATTTGACAGGCCAAGCATGGCACCGAAGCCGCCTTCCGCGCCGAGGAGGCGACGAATTTCGGCATTTTTCGAATTGGCCTTCATGTCATCGGCATTCTTCGATGTGACGCCGAGCGCTTCGGCAGCGATCATACCGTTGAGCGTCCAACGGACCACGGCTTGCCAACGGTCGTCGCCATAGCGGGTGACGGGACCTTGGGGATCGTTTGAAATCAATTCGTTGAGAATGACGTGATCGTCGGGGTTTTTCAGTTTGATGCGCTGGCCAGCCAAGGCGCCGAAGCCAGCGGTATAAGCGTCGCAACGGCCTGAATCATAAGCGGTGATTGCGTCGTCATTCTTCTGGAAGGTCGTGATCGTGACTTTCAGATTGCGCTCACGATACCAATCGGCGGCCGTCTTTTCTTCCGTTGAACCAGCGGCGACGCAGATTGATGCGCCGTCAAGATCCTTCGGCGCTTTTGCGTTGACCGATTTGCGTACCACAAAGGTCTGGCCTTCGAAGAAGTTGATGCCTTGGAAATCAACGCCGAGCGAGGCGTTGCGCGAGAATGTGATCGTCGTATTCCGCGACAAAAGGTCGACCTGTCCCGATTGCAGAATCGGCCAGCGCTGCTGCACCGAAGTCGGCGTATACTTCACCTTATTGGCATCGCCGAGAACGGCGGCAGCCACAGCCTTGCAGAGATCGACGTCGAGGCCCGTCCATTCGCCCTTGTCATTGGCGAAGGAGAAGCCTGGTAAGCCAAGATGAACGCCGCATTCGAGGTGGCCGCGCGCCTTGATCGCATCCAGCGTGGGGCTTGGCACAAGCGTTTGGGCCGAAGCGGCCGACGCCAGCAACAGGGCTGCTGAGCCCAATAGAAGTTGAAGTTTCATAGTTTCTCCCTCCGTTACAAATGGTGTGTTCAATGCGCTTCTGCCGCGAGCACGGCTTCGGCGCGGATTTCCTCGGTTAATCGTGCTTTCAGCGTCGAGAATTCCGGACTTGTCTTCACAGTGTAATGCCGTGGATGCGGCAGGTCGACTGCAATGTCGGCCTTGATGCGGCCGGGACGCGCCGTCATCACGATGACGCGAGAGGCCATGAAGATGGCTTCCTCAATGTCATGGGTGACGAAGATCACCGTCTTGCGTTCGCGCTCCCAAATGCCCAGTAAAAGCTCCTGCATCAGGCCGCGGGTCTGGTTGTCGAGTGCGCCGAAGGGTTCGTCGAGGAGCAGGATTTCAGGATTGTTGGCAAGCGCACGCGCGATGGCGGTGCGTTGTTGCATGCCGCCCGACAATTGCTTCGGCAAATGGTTCTCGAAACCGCGCAGGCCAACCTTGGCAACATATTCCGCTACAGTTTCGTGAATAATCGTTTCCGATACGCCACGTTCGCGCAGGCCGAAAGCGATGTTGTCGGCAACATTCAGCCATGGGAACAGGGTGTAGGATTGGAACACCATGCCCCGATCAGGTCCTGGGCCAGTGACCGCACGATTATCGAGAACGACCCGTCCAGAGGTTGGCGTATCAAGCCCGGCAACAATACGCAGCAAGGTTGATTTCCCACATCCTGACGGTCCCAGAATCGTGATGAAATCATTCCGCGCGATGGTGAGATCGGTCGGCTCTAGCGCGCGTACAGGTTGCCGGCCGGAGACCGCGGGAAAGATACGCGAGATTTGTTCGATGCGAAGAATGGCATCTGTCCTCATGCCAGTCTCCACGCAAAGAATTGGCGATTGACGAATTTGAACAATAGATCCGAGACCAAACCAATTACGCCAATCACGATGATGCCAAAAATGATCTGGCCGGTTGCCATCAGCGCCTGACTTTCGATGATCATGTGGCCGATGCCCGATGAAGACCCGATTAATTCGGCAACGATGACGTAAGTCCATGCCCAGCCGAGAACGAGGCGCAGGGTTTCAGCAATATCAGGCGCGGTGGCGGGAATGAGCACACGGCGGACGACGCCTATGCTTGTTGAACCCAATGTGTAGGCCGCTTCGACCAGATCGCGACGCGTATTCGACACCGAGACGGCGACCATCAGGATGATCTGGAAGAAAGATCCGATAAAGATGACGAGTAGTTTTTGCGTTTCGCCAATTCCAGCCCAGAGGATCAAAAGCGGCACGAAAGCCGAAGCAGGTAAATAGCGGGCAAAGGAGACGAAGGGCTCGAGAAATGCTTCGATCGGTTTATAGGCACCCATTAGAATGCCGATCGGTACGCCGATCACGGCTGCCAGCACGAACCCCCCGAGCACGCGCCAAACGGTCATCCCTATATCATGCGCAAAGCCGAATTTGGTCAGCAGAATCCAGCCATCCTTGACCATTGTGATGGGGTCGGCGAGGAAGGTCTTGGAGACATAGCCGCCCAAAGTTGCCGCCGCCCAGGCTGCGAAGAAGATAACGAAAAACGCGACGCCAAGCAGAATGCGCGTACGCTGGCTGACCGGTTCAAGGGGGCGGAGAAGCGCCATGTTCGCACCTTAAAAAGAGAAAGCGCCGGCGCGTGGGCGCCGGCACTCGTTTTATCGTCTATTCACTGAAGAAAGCGCGTATCGGCGAGCGACTTGATGTCGGGCTTCTGCTTGATGATGCCAATTTCAAGCAAAAGGTCTGCCGCTTCGTTCGAAAATTGTTCGAATTCACCTTCGAAGAATTTTTTGTTCGCGGCGCGATCCTGCCAGCGTAGGAATTTCGCCGAATTACCGAATTGCTCACCGGTCTGCTTCACATCGGCGCCCATGATTTCATAAGATTTCGCGGGTTCTTTGGTGATCATCTCCAAAGCTTCGAAGTAGGAATCGGCGAGTGCTTTGGCAGCCTTCGGATTGTCACTCAAGAATTTCGGCGTGCAACCGAACGTATCCATGATCATCGGATAATCGAGCGTCGTGGCGATGATTTTCCCTGCTTGTGGCGCATTGCGCACCGAAGACAGGTAAGGCTCATAGGTCATCGCAGCGTCGTTCTGGCCGGCGATGAAGGCTTGTGCAGCGGGGCCCGGTTCCATATTGACGACAGTAACATCTTTCACGCTGAGACCGTTCTTTTTCAAGAACCAAGCCAGCGTGAAATAGGGCGCCGTGCCCGGCGCAGAGGCAGCGACGGTCTTACCCTTCAAATCCTTGACCGAGGCAATATTGCTGCGTACGGCCATACCGTCAGCGCCGTAGCTCTTGTCCAATTGGAAGATCTGCTTCGTGGGCACGCCATTGGCGTTCCAGACAACCCAAGTTTCCACTGTGGTTGCGGCGCACTGCACGTCGCCCGACTGAATGGCGAGGTGGCGACTGGCCTGCGGAATCTTCTTCATGGTTACGTCGAGGCTGTTTTTCTTGAAGATGCCAGCTTCCTTGGCCAGCGTCAGCGGCGCAAATCCGGTCCAACCAGAAAAGCCGATTGTGACGGCCGTGTTCTGCGCGGCGGCAGGCAATGCGAAAACGCTCGCTGCCAGTGACAGTGCGATGATGGATTTTTTCATGGTCCCCTCACTCATTGTGAAATCCTGAGATGCGATGTTAGTCCCGTCGCTACGCTTTTGTATAGACATAGCTGACCGTCGGCGGGTCTTGTCCAAGTCTTTCAACTTCGCCCGATGTCTGTGCCGACGGCAAGTCTGAAAGCCGGGTTGCCGGTGGGCGAGAAGCGGCCGACGAGGCGGTGGCCGGTTCCTGGATAGTAGAGCCGCGCCTCGGTCAGAAAAATCGCGTTTTGCCAAGTTCGGCGTTCAAGCATCAGGCAGGCGGCATTGCGTTCTATACCGAGGCGGCGGGCGAGGCGTGCATCGGCATTGATGGCACCAATGATGTGTTCGGCATCGCTCCAAGGTACGCGCTGCAGCAACCAGGTTCCAATCGGCATATCGGCGAATGCTTCCCGTTTGGCTTGCGGCACGGCTGCCAAATTCACGATGCGTTCTTCGTAAGCTTCGATCACGCCGTCAACGACATGGCGCGTGGCCGCATACAGTACGCGGGCGCCTGGCTTCAATCCTGTGCGGCGGGCCATGGCCGCGTCGATTGTCTCGATGCGACGTTCCATCATGTCGTGCCGATAGAGTTTGCCTGAGCGTTGTGCCTCTGCGGCAAAATCGACGATTTGCAGGACGGCGCGATCTGCACTCGGCGCAGCGACAACGGATCCAGCGCGGCGGCGGCGCATGATTAGCCCTTGTGCCGAAAGGGCTGTCAGCGCTTTGTTTACAGTCATGCGGGAGCAGCCATAATGCTCCATCATCTCGTGCTCGAAAGGCAGGCGGAAACCGGGTGGCCAATCGCCACTCATGATCTTGTGTTCGATGTCGTTGCGTATGGTCTGATTGAGGCTTTGCCCTCGCGTTCGCGCTGGCGGTGCCGCTGCCTTCTTCGCAATAGGCTTGGTGGCAGCGCTTGCCATTACAACACCCGGTTCAAGGTCTGGCGGAAGCGCGCCGCAACCCTGTCGCGGGATTTATGGCGTCCATGGTCAACTTGAATGATACCGCCTGCTATAACGGTCTTGATGGCGTTGCGCCCGGCGTTGAAAATGTAGCTGTCGAGCCAGTATTCCGGCTTCGGCCCAAAGGCAGGATGGTCGGTATCGAGCACAACGAAATCGGCCCGTTGGCCCTGCGCGATCGCGCCCAGCGGTTGGCCGAGCGCCTGTGCGCCGCCAGCCAGTGCCGCACGATAGAGCGCTTCACCGGTTGAAGATCCTTCGGTGCCCGCCATTAAATTGCGACCGCGATGGAGGAGTCGCTGGCCGTATTCGAACAGGCGCAATTCACCTGCCGCATCGATCTCAACATTCGAATCCGAGCCGACGCCATAAAGGCCGCCATGATCTCGGAATTCGACGCCCGCAAAAATACCATCGCCTAGATTGGCCTCAGTGATCGGGCAAAGGCCCGCGACTCCGCCCGTCTTGGCCATGTCGCTCACTTCGCCCGCGTCCATATGCGTGGCGTGGATGAGGCACCAGCGGCTGTCCACCGGCGCATGGTCGAGAAGCCAGCGTACAGGCCGCTGTCCCGACCAAGCGAGGCAATCGTCCACTTCGCGCATCTGCTCGGCGACATGGATGTGGATAGGTCCGTCCGGGCTCGCTGCCAGAAAAGTGGCCAACTGATCCGGTGTGACGGCACGCAGACTGTGCGGAGCGCCACCCAACATCATGCCATGCGCTGCCGTGTGACGGCGCGCCGCCTCCTGCAGACGGGCAAAGGCATCGGCATCGCGGTTGAAAAAGCGGCGCTGTCCGGGCTGCGTCTGCTGGCCGCCGAAGCCGCCTTGCGCATAAAAGACAGGGAGAAGCGTGAGGCCGATGCCCGTTTCGTGCGCTGCAGTAACGATGCGCCCCGACAGTTCGGCAGGGTCGTTATAGGCTGTGCCGTCCGCGGCATGGTGTAGATAATGAAACTCTGCCAGCGACGTGAAGCCGCCTTCGAGCATCTCGACCATCGCCATCGCGGCAATCGCTTCGACGTCGTCCGGCGTGAGTGCGCCCAAGAAGCGATACATCACTTCGCGCCACGTCCAGAAGGAATCGCTTGCGGGACCGCGACGCTCGGCGAGGCCGGCCATGCCGCGTTGAAACGTGTGGCTGTGCAGATTGGGCAGGCCTGGAAGGGCGGCACCTTTGACTGGCGTTGAGGGACCATCGCCACCCAAAGCTGTCACCTTGCCATCGGCGATTGTCACGCGCACATCAGTCTGCCAGCCGCCGGGCAGCAACGCATATTCGAATCGGTAAGCGCCATCGGCCATAGGCTGCTCCGCCTTGTCAGATCGCCCATCTTACAGGGCCATTTCGGCCTTGCAATTATGTATAGACAAAAAATGGGGGAGAGCGTGTGCGCGATGGTCGCAGAGCTTGCTGATGCACCTTTACGGCCTTCGCCGTTCTGATATGTCTATACAAAAGAGGGGGCGCCCATGGCCGACATTGTGTGGAGAAATGCCCAATTGGCGACGCTCGCGTCCGATGCGGAAGGGCTTGGTATTGTCGCTAAAGGCGCGATTGTCTGTGAGAGCGGACAGATCGTGTATGCCGGCCCCGAAGCGGATATGCCTTATGTGGGTAGCGCGCGCGTCGTTGACTGTGAAGGGCGGCTGATCACCCCCGGTCTCGTCGATTGCCACACGCATCTTGTCTATGGCGGCGACCGTGCGCAGGAATTCGAAATGCGTCTTGCGGGCGCAAGCTATGAAGAGATTGCGCGTGCGGGGGGCGGCATTGTGTCCTCCGTGCGTGCCACACGCGCGGCAAGCGAAGTAGACTTGAACCGCTCTGCCTTGCGCAGACTCGATCATTTGATCGCCGAAGGCGTCACTACCGTCGAGATCAAATCGGGTTATGGGCTTGATATAGACAGCGAAATGAAGTGTCTGCGCGTTGCGCGTGGGCTCGCGCATGAGCGGGATGTCGGAATCGTGACGACGTTTCTGGGGGCGCATGCGCTGCCGCCAGAAGCCCAAGGCGATAAGGACGCTTATATCGCGCGCGTTTGCGATGAGATGATGCCGGCGATTGCGCGCTTGCATCTCGCCGATGCAGTGGATGCGTTCTGCGAGGGTATTGCGTTCTCGCTTGCGCAGACTGAACGTGTCTTTCAGCGCGCCAAGGCGCTTGGCTTGCCGGTAAAACTCCACGCCGATCAATTGTCGAATTTGCATGGTGCTGCGCTGGCGGCGCGTTTCAACGCTTTGTCCGCCGATCATCTCGAACATACGGATGAGGCTGGCGCACAGGCGTTGGCACGGGCGGGAACCGTGGCCGTTCTCTTGCCCGGCGCTTTCTACATGTTGCGCGAAACGCATAAACCGCCGGTCGAGGCGTTACGCAAGCATGGTGCCTATATTGCCATCGCTACAGACAGTAATCCCGGCACGTCGCCGCTCACATCCCTGCTGATGACGATGAACATGGCCGCAACCTTGTTCCGCCTGACGGTTGACGAATGCATTGCAGGCGTCACGCGCGAAGCGGCGCGTGCGCTCGGCCTTGTCGATCGCATCGGTACGCTGGAAGCTGGTAAGCAGTGCGATCTCGCGATCTGGGATGTGGTGCGGCCCGCCGAGCTTGTTTATCGGATTGGTTTCAATCCGCTCCATGCGCGCGTGAGGATGGGACGATGAGCGCTTCAGTGCTGTTGCGACCTGGCCATGTGACCTTGGCCGATTGGCGCGCCATCTATCGTGGTGCATCGGTTCAACTCGATCCGGCAACACGACCTGCTGTCGAGGCGAGTGCGCGCACCGTCGCGGCCATCATTGCCAAGGGCGATGCGGTCTACGGAATCAACACTGGTTTCGGTAAGCTGGCGCATGTGCGGATCGGGACGGAAGATCTTGCCACGCTCCAACGCAACATCGTGCTTTCCCATGCGGCGGGCGTTGGCGCACCCCTGCCGAAAGCGGTTGTGCGTTTGGCCATAGTGCTGAAACTGGCGAGCCTTGCGCAAGGCGCGTCTGGTATCCGGCTTGCCACGCTCGATCATCTCGCCTCATGCCTGCAGAAAGATCTCGTTCCTGTCATTCCCGGGCAAGGGTCTGTCGGTGCATCGGGTGATCTTGCACCGCTCGCTCATATGACAGCTGCTCTCATGGGCGTTGGCTCATTTCATCGTGGCGAAACCATAATCGATGCTGAGCGCGCACTCGCCGAAGCCGAATTGACCCCGTTAGTATTGGGTCCAAAGGAAGGTCTCGCCCTTCTCAACGGCACGCAGATTTCAACCGCTCTGGCGCTTGCAGGCTTGTTCGAAGCAGAGACGGTGTTTCGAGCCGCGCTCGTCACGGGTGCGCTCTCGACCGATGCAGCGCGAGGTTCGGATGGCCCGTTCGATCCGCGTATCCACGCAGTGCGGCGGCACAAGGGACAGATCGCCGTCGCTGCCGAACTGCGGGCGTTGATGCAGGGTAGCGCAATCCGTGCCTCTCATCTCGAAGGCGATGAGCGCGTGCAAGATCCCTATTGTCTGCGATGCCAGCCGCAGGTGATGGGCGCTTGTTTCGACCTGTTGCAACAGGCAGCCGATACGCTGACGATCGAAGCGAATGGCGTATCGGACAATCCGCTCGTTTTTTCTGTCGAAGGCGAGGTCATTTCAGGTGGTAATTTCCACGCCGAACCGGTCGCCTTCGCGGCGGACATGATTGCGATGGCGATTTGCGAAATCGGCTCGCTCACCGAGCGCCGTATCGCCATGCTTGTTGACCCCGCTTTGTCAGGCCTGCCGGCGTTTCTCACGCCGAAGCCCGGTCTTAATTCTGGCTTCATGATCCCGCAGGTTACGGCGGCCGCGCTCGTTTCCGAAAACAAGCAGATGGCGCATCCGGCGAGTGTCGATTCCATTCCAACGTCAGCCAATCAGGAAGATCACGTCTCGATGGCGACCCATGGCGCGCGTCGTCTGTTGACGATGGCGCGCAACGCAGCCCATGTCGTCGCCATTGAAGCCTTGGCTGCCGCCCAAGGCTGCGATTTTCATGCGCCGCTGTCGTCAAGCCCGCCCCTTGAGAAGGCGCGGCACCTGATCCGTTCTGCCGTGCCCCATCTCGATGATGACCGGTATTTTGCACCCGAAATGCAAACCGCTTTTGTGTGGATCGTTTCAGGCGATCTCGCTGCACAAGCTGGCGTTACCCTTTCTCTCGCGTGAGGTTGACCATGAGTGAGTATCCCGATTGGCTTGAAATTCGGCGTGGTCAGGCACCTTTGCTCGTCAGTCTGCCGCACACGGGGATCGACATCCCGGATGAGTTTCAACCCTCGCTCGTCTCGCTGTGGCGCGCACGCAAGGATTGCGATTGGTGGATTGAGAAACTCTATGATTTTGCCACGGCACTCGATGCCACGATCGTGCGCACGCGCATCTCGCGCACGGTCATTGACGTTAATCGCGACCCGGCGGGTGTATCGCTCTATCCGGGGCAGTTCACTACCGGTTTATGTCCGGCAACAACATTCGACAATGAGCCACTTTATAAGGATGGCAAAGGGCCGGATGAGACTGAAATTGCACGGCGTCGCGCGCTTTATTTCGATCCCTATCATGCTGCGCTCAAAGCCGAGATTGATCGGCTGCGTCAATCCTGTCGGGCCATCGCGCTTTACGATTGCCATTCGATCCGCTCAATCATACCCGATCTCTTCGAGGGCACGTTGCCGCATTTCAACATCGGCACGAACGAAGGTAAATCGTGCGACACCCGTCTGGCAGAGCGCATCGCGGCTCTGTGCGCAGCGAGTGGTCTCACCCATGTCGTCAATGCTCGGTTTAAGGGCGGTTACATCACGCGGCAATATGGACATCCCAATCAGGGCGTTCACGCTGTGCAGATGGAGCTGGCCTGCCGTGCCTATAGTGATGAGCCGCTGGGCCCAGTCGATGAAAGCAATTGGCCAACGCCTTACAGCGAAGACTATGCAGCGCCAGTCCGCGCCACGCTGACGAAGATTCTCGAAACCTGCCGCGAGTTCGCACGCGCCCAATCGTGAGGCTATTATGACCCGCATCGATAATCAGCGCGTGATCCGCGCGCCGCATGGAACAGACATCACCGCCAAGAGCTGGCTGACTGAAGCGCCGCTGCGCATGTTGATGAACAATCTCGATCCCGGCGTGGCCGAAAAACCGGGAGAGCTTGTCGTCTATGGCGGTATTGGCCGGGCGGCGCGCGATTGGGAAAGTTTCGATCGCATTGTTGCCGCGCTGCGCAAGCTCGAAAACGACGAGACACTGCTCGTCCAATCAGGCAAGCCGGTTGGCGTGTTCAAGACGCATGCGGATGCGCCGCGCGTCCTGATCGCCAATTCTAACCTCGTGCCGCATTGGGCGAATTGGGAGCATTTCAATGCGCTCGATTGCAAGGGCCTGATGATGTACGGCCAGATGACGGCGGGATCGTGGATCTATATCGGCTCGCAGGGCATTGTGCAGGGGACGTACGAAACCTTCGTTGAGATGGGACGTCGTCACTATCATGGCGATCTTTCTGGTCGTTGGATTTTGACAGCGGGACTTGGCGGTATGGGCGGCGCGCAGACTTTGGCAGCCACTATGGCTGGCGCATCCTGCCTTGCTGTCGAATGTCAGCCGAGCCGTATCGAAATGCGGTTGCGGACTGGCTATGTGGATTTGCAAGCAAAAGATCTCGATGAGGCGCTCGCGATCATCGATAAATCTTGCAAAGAGAAAAAGCCCGTTTCCGTGGCTCTGCTTGGTAATGCTGCCGACATTTTCCCAGAACTCGTCCGGCGCGGCATTAGGCCTGATTGTGTAACGGACCAGACTTCAGCGCATGATCCGGTGAATGGCTATTTGCCAAAAGGCTGGAGTTTGGCCGAATGGGAATCCAAGCGCGAAAGCGATCCGCAGGGCGTCACGAAAGCGGCGAAGAAATCCATGGCCGAACATGTTCGTGCCATGCTCGATTTCCATAAGATGGGCGTACCGACCGTCGATTACGGCAATAATATCCGCCAAATGGCGTTGGAAGAAGGCGTGGCAAACGCGTTTGATTTTCCGGGCTTTGTGCCTGCCTATATTCGTCCGCTGTTTTGCCGCGGGGTCGGGCCGTTCCGTTGGGCTGCCCTTTCAGGTGATCCCGAAGACATCTACCGCACCGATGCGAAGGTGAAGGAGCTGTTGCCGGATAACAAGCATCTCCACCACTGGCTCGACATGGCGCAGAAGCGGATCAAATTCCAAGGGTTGCCAGCGCGTATTTGCTGGGTTGGTCTCGGCGATCGGCATCGCCTGGGTTTGGCATTCAACGAAATGGTCGCGAAGGGCGAGTTGAAAGCGCCCATCGTCATTGGTCGCGATCATCTCGATTCCGGTTCGGTGGCTTCGCCGAACCGCGAAACGGAAGGCATGATGGATGGTTCGGATGCCGTGTCGGATTGGCCTTTGCTCAATGCGCTCTTGAATTGCGCGTCGGGCGCGACATGGGTGTCGCTGCATCATGGCGGCGGCGTCGGGATGGGCTTCTCGCAGCATTCCGGCATGGTCATCGTGTGCGATGGTACGCAAGACGCCGCGCGTCGTCTTGAGCGCGTGTTGTGGAACGATCCTGCGACAGGCGTGATGCGTCATGCCGATGCAGGCTATGACCTCGCCAAAGAATGCGCGCGCGAGCACGGCCTCAATCTGCCGAGTCTGACCTGATGCAGATCCTTCGCTCCACCGATTTCCGAACTATGCCATGGAAAAATGGAGGTGGGGAGACGACGGAGATCGTGGTTTCGCCACCCGGCGCCAGCATGGATGATTTCGATTGGCGCGTGTCGATGGCGCGTGTCGTTTCTGATGGTCCGTTCTCGATTTTCCCTGGCATAGACCGTTCGCTGACTTTGCTCGAAGGCACGGGCATGACTTTGGATGTTGTGGGCATGGGCACACATCACCTAACGGCAATTTCGCAGCCGCTGGCATTCCCTGGCGATGTCGCGGTGCAGTCCCGGCTCGATGCAGGCTCGATCCTCGATCTCAACGTCATGACGCGGCGGGGCGTATGCCGAGCCGTCGTAGAGCGTTTTGCAGGCTCTGACATTGTGCTCCTGTCCGGCGAGGCCACACTCTTGGTTCTGGTGCGTGGCGGCGGTGCCATGGCTGGCGCTCAATCCCTCGGGGATGGTGACGCACTTTTACTTGAACCGCGAGAGGCGGCTGTCTCATTCCGGTGCGCGCCCAACGTAACGGTTTTTCGGATTGCCATCAGTCCTGCGACTGGCTTACGCCAGATGGCCTGAAGCTGCTCCATCCCGCCTTGCAATTCTTTCAGGACAGGTAACAGCGGCACACAGTCTGCTTACGTTGGAAGATGTAAAGCCATCAGCAGGCTTGCCGCCATGAAGGTTACGATCAATACGATGAACTTCACGCGATCAGCCCATGGTATCGCGTTGGGTCCGTCTGACATGGTTTACGCTCCTACTAGTGTTGTCTCTTCCTATAACGAACGGCCTGCCGGAGCGTTTCCAACGGCTATCTGATTTTTGCTGTTTTTTGATCGCCAGATCGCAAGGCTGGCACAGGAACCGGCCAGGTCTGCCTGTCTCCATCCGCGGCACCGCCGCTGGTTTTGCTGATCGATGCTATGAGGCGTGCGCTTCAAAGTGGCGAGGACGGCAACAGTCCGTCCAATAAAGTCAGCAACAGATCCAGTAGGCGCGCTAACAGGCCAATTTACGCATTCCCATGAGCCAGCTGGCTTGCGCCGGCACAATAGGCCGGAGCGCATAGCGATCAGGCCTCTAACTGATCTATTCATGCCAGCAGGGTTCCGTGGTTAATCAGCCATTGGTTGTTCTGACTTAAAGATTCAATTTGAAATAGAAAATGCTTGTTCCTTGTTTCTGTTGGCAAGTTGACTCTTGACGAATCACCACTCTTCCAACGAAATTTGGATAGTTAAGTTTTGGAGCTCAGATATGCGGCCGGCGAGCGATCATTCGGACGTTCTCTCCAGCGGTGATGCGCACCAGCTCGCTCTCGTCATGTTTAATACGTTCCGGATCGATTTTGAAAAGCGTAACCTCGCGCTCCTCGACATGGCCGAGGAATTGTTTCGCCTTGCTTTTGAGTTACAAGCGGCTTCGGCGGATGAGGCGGCCGAGAGATTGCAGCGTATGATTGCCGTAGCCCGGTTAGCGACTGAGCGCTTTGAAAAAGCGGCGTGATGAGCCCGTCAATCAGAACGGTGTTTCAGCGTTTTGATGCACAGCTACCATGGCCTGCTTCATCGTCAGCACATCTTGCACGCTGACTTTTCCGTCGCCATCACGGTCCCATGCCAGTATGATATCTGACGCATTTGCTTGGCCTTCAGCTTGGCCATTCTGTTCGATTACGCGTTGCAGATCGGCTAAATCGAAATAGCCCTTACCAGCTAAGTCGTAAGCGGCTATGGTGGCCTCAGCATCTTTGATTGCGTTGAAGCCTGTCTGCAATTCTGTTGCATTAATGGCGCCATTGCCATTGCTATCCCACGCCGCAAATGTCGCTTGCTGATCTGTCCCATCGAGGACAGTGCTGCCCATGGTATTCATGAATTCATCGGCGTTGATAGCGCCATCCTGATTGGCATCAAAATGGGTGACCATCGCTTCGAACGCTTGCTGCTCGGCCTCGGCACTTGCGGCAAGCTGCAGAAGTTTAAGGCCGTCGATGAGTTCGGTGCGATCCACCGCACCATCGCTATCCCTGTCCCACTTTGCGAGTTGATCGCGGGTCAATTCCACTTGCGCTAATGTGTCGTCGCTCATCGCGCCAAGCGCGATGCGCCCGGTCGCGGCATCGCCTAACGCTGCTAGTACTGTGTCGGCCGCATCCATCAAGCGATAGGCAGAAACCATGTCGTCATGCGAGACCTTACCGTCTCCATTCGTATCCCACGCCTCGATCGCTGTCCCTGCATTGGCAATATCGCCGAGGGATGGATCCTTCAGCCATGCGTTCACGACATCCTCAATCGTGATGTAGCCCTTGCTGTTTGTGTCATACGCCGCAAGTAGCACAGCGGCGCGTTCCTCCGGCGTCGATGGCGCGACTGGGGGAACCTCTTGGGCGGGCGGCGGCGTCGTGGTGCCGTCCGTTGGGTTGGGCTCCACCGTTTCAATTGCATCGGTTTCGGGTGCTTCTGGGCTGGGGTCGGCGGCCAATTCATCGAGGGTGACGACATTGTCGCCATCATGATCGAAGCGGTCGAGCATGGCCGTGGCCTGATAGGCGCTGGCGGCATAAGCGTTTGAATAGGTTGGAAACAGCGTGCAGCCGAATAGGGTCGGGCGGCAGCCTGCCGATACGAAGGACGACGACGTGCCGCCTGCCATTTCGTCGATCCGTTGCAAGGCTGCAAACACGTGTTGGAATTCGGCTGCGCCTACTGTGCCATCCTCATTGCGATCGAACTCGCTGACGCATTGGCGCGAGAATGCGGCCCGGTCCGTGGAGGCTGAGGTCAGGCGGGCGATGATGGTCGTAGCAAAATCGGTCAATGAAGTCGCCTTTTGGCCGACCGCGCAGCAAATCGCGTGCCATGGCAGCACCGGATTGGTCGAATTGCGATCTGCAGTATGCGGCGCTCGTGCCTGGGGGCGACAGGACTAAGGCGGTCTGACGGGCAATCTTAGGGCTGCGCCGCCCTTACCCCAAAACCGGCAAGTCGGATTGACGTTTCAAGCGGATTTATTCCGCCGCCACCATGGCGCTGAACTGATCTGAGCGACGCATGAACCCTTCGCTCAGGGCGATCGTCCGCTCAGTCGGGTAGTAAACCGGCCGATCTGTGCTACGAATCACAAAACCGCCTTCCACCAGCGTTTCAAGCATCCGCACAACGGTTGCCGAACTCAAGCCTGTCATCCGGGCGATTCGGCTGACATTAGCCGCTTCGAGGCGGTTCACGGCCTGCAGGACGTCAAGCACGCGAAGGGCGGCATTTACAGGCCGGTAGGAACGCATCGGAAACTCCACAGTCGGGTGGACTGAATGGCATTCATTAAAGCGTAGATCGTGTCCTGTTTCAAGCTTGAAACTGAGTTTCACATGAGGAATTCTTGATCTTAATACCCTCCTTGTGGTCAGACTTGTCCGCAAACCCGGAGGGATAGGCAGTGCTTCGTTTTTTGACCATGATCGTGATCGGACTGGCGGCTTTAGCCTTGGTCAGTACCACGCTCGAACCGTCATCAAAGGGCGGGCCTCTGGCACCGCCAGACACGTCCTCTCCGCGGGCGGCACTCGAAACGTTCCGCAAGCACTCCCAAGCTGCCGAGACTGTGTCTTGGGACGCAGCGAATGAAATCATGACGTCAAACCGATTCACTTGGACGCCCGAAACTTACAAGGATGCGCATCAGGCCGATGTGGAGATCGAACGGGCGGCGCGTACGTTGGACCTCACCGGCATTTTGCCAGCCGTATATGAGCGTAAAAAAATCGAAGCCGTTTTACTCTTGAATGAAATTCTCGATCGCGTGCCTGTGCCGCCAAGCGATCAGATACCTGGTGATGACAAGCTCGCGAGCTGGATAATTCCGGGTACTGAAATCCGCCTCGTCAAAATGACAGAGGGGCCGCGTGCTGGCGATTATGTGTTTTCGCCCGATACGATCGCACGCCTACCGGAGTTCTATCAAAAAATTAAGTCGCTTCCCTCGTTGAGCGGATCAGATCTCGACTATTACCAATATTACGCGCGGAGTCCTGGCGGGCTTATTCCACCCGCATGGTTCCATCAAGTCCAGAAGCGCTTTTTCACGTTTGGACGAATCACGATCGGTCACCAGGCTGGATGGCAATGGGTCGCGATGCTTTTGTCGGCACTTTTGCTGGGTGTTGCCGTTCAGATGATAAGGCTGCTAGCACGCTGGCTTGAAAAATCGCTTTCACCCATTCTTTCGGTGATGGGTGCGGTCCTTTTTCCTGCTTCGATATGGGCCGCTGCGGATACATTCGTTTGGTTGTTGAATGAAGCCAATATCATTGGAAATTTATACGACATTTTTGATCTGACGGCGATGGCAATCTCCTATATTGCACGAGCCTGGTTAGTAATGGCAGCCTCCATGCGCATTGCAGAGCTTGCCCATCTGTGGATGAAGGGGCAGAGCCGCTTCTCGATTGATGCGTCCCTCGCCCGTACATTGATCAGAGTCACCGGGTTCATGATTGCACTTGCGATTTTGGCGCAAGGGCTAAGCCAGTTGGGTGTACCGTTGATGGGCATTATTGCCGGTCTGGGGATTGGCGGCCTTGCCATCGCACTGGCAGCCCAACCTACGATTGAAAATCTTATCGGTGGCGTAATGCTTTATCTCGATCGGCCTGTGCGTGTTGGTGATTGGTGTGAATTCGATTCCCATCGCGGCGTCGTCGAAGAAATCGGTTTACGCTCGACGCGCATTCGTACGCGCGACAAGACGCTGATCACCGTCACGAATGCCGATTTCGCGAAGATGAAAATCATCAATCTCAGTCGCGGCGATCGCAGCATCGTGCGGCTATCGTTGAATTTGCCCTATGATATGCCTGTTGAGAACCTTGAAAAGCTTTTGAACGAGATGCGCAGCTTTCTTGGTTCGCATAGCACTGTCGATCCAGAAAGTGCGTCTGTTTATCTTTCAGACCTCTCCAACAGCGCAGCGAAAGTTGAAATTGCCGCCGAAATCATCGTGCAATCGGGACAAAAATTATCACCGATCCGCGAGGAATTGCTGTTGGGATTGGCGCGCATTGCTGACCGTTACGATGGTCGGCGTTTGGCCGTTTGAACGCTTTGTTGTTTGTTGCATTGGAGGCGAAAGATGAAGAAAACGGCAGCTCTACTGACCGTGTTGAGTGCTCTGTTGTTATCCGGATGCCAGACAACCGAAGAATTGGCGCAGCAGGATGACGCGATCTGCCAAGGCTACGGATTGCAGAAAGGCAGTCCTGACTATGTGCAGTGCCGCCAATTTCAGCAGGCTGATCGGACAGCTCGTTACCAAGCCGAACAGCAAAGTTATGCAATCTGGAGTGCTGCTAATGCGCTGAGCCGTATTGGCCAGAAAAACAACTAAATTGGTCGCCTTGCTGGTTAGGCCGGATTTCCTGCAAGCCATTTGCGGTACCATGCGACAAAGGCGGTAACGCCTTTTTCGATAGGCGTGTCTGGGCTGAAGCCAGTCGCGGCCATGAGCGCGGTCACATCGGCACAGGTTTCATAAACGTCACCGGGCTGCATTGGCGCGTTCTCAATGATGGCTTTTTTTCCGATTGTCTTTTCAATAAGCCGGACTAACTCATCGACTGCGACTGGCGTGTGGTTGCCGATATTGTAAAGGCGATGGGGCGCGCTGCTTGTCGATACGTTAGGCTTCATTGCAGACCAATCCGGATCGGGCGCAGCGGGCAAGAAAATCAGGCGGCTGATTGCTTCGACAATATCGTCAACATAAGTGAAGTCGCGCTTCATGTGGCCGTTGTTGAATAAACGGAGTGGCTTGCCGTGTAGAATTGCGTCCGTGAATAACCACATCGCCATATCGGGACGGCCCCAAGGGCCATAAACGCTGAAAAAACGTAAGCCCGTGCTCTTGAGGCCAAACATGTTGGCATAAGCATGGGCCATCGCCTCATTCGCTTTTTTTGTAGCTGCGTAGAGGGAGAGTGGGTGATCGGTCGAATCCTCGACAGAAAACGGCACTTTACCATTTGCGCCATAAACCGATGAGGATGACGCATAGACCAGGTGTTCAATCTCGTGTTGCCGGCTCATTTCAAGAATGTTGAGAAAGCCGGTCAGGTTCGACTGACCATAGGCGGCGGGATTAATCAGTGAATAGCGAACGCCTGCCTGCGCGCCAAGATGGGCGACATATCGGAAACGACCTTCATCGAACAGGGTTTTCATTGCTGCTGCGTCGGCGAGGTCGCCTTTGACGAAGGTGAAGTTACGATCCTTTTTCAGTACTGCGAGGCGCGCTTCCTTCAGGCGCGGGTCGTAATAATCGTTAAGGTTGTCGAAGCCGCTGACGCGGTAACCTTGATCAAGCAAACGGCGCGAAAGATGGAATCCGATGAAGCCGGCGGCACCTGTTACGAGGATGGGATGGGCGCTCGGATCGGTCATCGCGTTTGCCTCTTGATTACAGGCGCCAAAGCGTGAGGCCAGAGGGCTTTGTCTCGCGTGGCAAGAGCCCCTTCACATCCATCACGACCCCGCGCTCTTTGACAAGCTTGGCAATGAGCGGCCAACCCCCATCTCGATAGGAGCGGTGAGCGACTGCCAGAATGAGGCCATCGGCGGGTGCGAGCGTGTTCATGTCCTTCAGGTTTACGCCATGGCGGGCTGCATCGCGCGGATCTGCAAGCGGATCGCAGATTTCGACGTCGACGCCGAATTGTTGAAGCTCGCTCACGATATCGAATGCTTTCGAATTGCGGATATCGGGCACATTTTCCTTGAAGGTGAGGCCAAGCATGATGACGCGTGGTTTTCCAGCATGGCCCTGAGCAAGAAGATTTTTTACGCATTCGCGTGCGATGCGGGCACCAACGCCATCATTCATCCGGCGACCGGCGAGAATGATCTCGGGATGATAACCTGCCTTCTCGGCGCGGTGGGTAAGGTAGTAGGGATCTACGCCTATGCAATGCCCACCGACGAGACCCGGCGTGAATGGCAGGAAATTCCATTTTGTACGAGCCGCTGCCAGCACGTCGCCCGTATCAATGCCGAGGCGGTGGAAGATCAGCGACAATTCATTCATGAAGGCAATGTTGAGGTCGCGCTGCGTGTTCTCAATGACTTTCGCAGCCTCGGCGACCCTAATTGACGCAGCGCGATGAATTCCGGCTGTTACGACCGCACCATAGGTTGCCGCGATTGTGTCGAGTGTTTGGGCATCGTTGCCGGAGACGACTTTCACGATCGTCTCGAAGCGATGCGTCCTGTCACCGGGATTGATACGCTCGGGCGAATAGCCGACGCCGAAATCGACTCCGGCTTTGAGGCCGGAGACCGCCTCGAGCAACGGCACGCATTCTTCTTCCGTAGCGCCGGGATAGACGGTCGATTCGAACACGACGATATCGCCGCGCTTGAGTCTGCGGCCCACCGTGTCAGCGGCAGCCAATACGAGGCTTAGATCAGGGCGGCGCGCTGCGTCGATCGGGGTGGGTACCGTGACGATGAAGAAGTGGCATTTAGCCAGCGCGGCGGGATCGGCGGTCAGTGTGAACGGATGAGACTTTAATTCCTGCGGATCGAGTTCGCCGGTGCGGTCGCAACCCTGCTGCAATTCAGCAATGCGTTCCCGATCGATGTCGAACCCCGTGACCTCCATCCCGGCGCGGGCGAAGGCTGCTGCTATCGGCAGGCCGACATAGCCAAGGCCGATGATGGCAATCGAGCGGAGTGGGGAGGGGGCTTGGCTCAAGAGGGTAGGTCCGGCGAGTGAACATTGCCGGTCTAAGGCGTCACTGCGGAGGGCGCAACATTAGTTGCCGAACGCCCAGATCAAGGCGGCCACGGCGATCCCGATAGCAACAATGCCCATGGCGGCCGGCTCGG
>Ga0214917_10000411_pt1 | contig 56248 bp, 66 predicted proteins | sample LL_1208_BB_MetaG_FD_177983 | JGI IMG/M metagenome (GOLD analysis project Ga0214917, IMG submission 177983) | Freshwater microbial communities from Lake Lanier, Atlanta, Georgia, United States - LL_1208_BB | ecosystem: Environmental > Aquatic > Freshwater > Lake | place: USA: Georgia | collected... | reverse complement strand
CATTTAATGATATCTTTGATCCATTCTTCGTCAACTGGACCAAGTACGTGTTCTAGATCATATGGATCTAAATGGCAACATGCACCTTTTAGTCCCGGCACTCCACAACAGTTACCAAGACATGTAGCCATAGCAACTTCATCAGTAAAATGCTTGCGTTGGTCTACTGGTTTGCTTTGCCATTCTGGTGCTTGGTTAATGTTTAACACAGGCAAATAATACTTGTCACGATAATCTTTTTCGTTATTTGGATCTTGTTCTTTTTCGTTGAGAGTTTTTTCTCTTGAAGGAGTTTTAGCCAACTCAGCTTTTTCTTCAATTTGACGTTGTTTGTCAAACTCAATAAGTTCTTCGAACGATATCGATTTTTTCTGCTTTATTTGCATGGCTGCTACCAGTATACTGCACATTTAAGATTTTCAAATGGTTTTGTTCAAAAGTTGCTACTTATACCTAAACTCTGGAGTTATTATGCCTACATTTAAACAAGCCTTTAACAAGCATGAATCTAATCGTCTTATAGAAGCAAGAGTAAGCCTTTTGCAAAAAGGCGTATATCCTTTTGATGTATTTCTTAAGGAAAGCTCTGAAGCTGTACATGCAGCAGAAAAAATCGAGCAACTAGAAGAAGTTGCCAATCGTTTCAAAAATCATGTACCAACCTTGCATATGTTTGTGCAACAAAACTCATCTGTTCTTCTGGAAGGTAAAGCAAAACCCGCAGCAATCAAAGCTGCGATGATCAACTATACCTTTGTTTGCGAATCATTAAACAAATGTGTTAATGAAGCTGTTAAGCTTATGTCGGCAAAGGTTCCAGCAAATAAATCATTGTATGCAGTATACAACAAAGATGCAGTTCAACTTCTAGAGTTCTGTGTTAAGAAATCACAAGCTTATAAGCTAATGGAAGGCAACGTTGATCCAATCGTTAAAACTCTTTCAACCGAACTTGCAAAACTACCTCTACGTGACCTAAAAGCTCTTTGTGAAAGCGTTCCTGCAATGCGTCTTTACGTTTCAAACGAAACGTATAATCAACTAACACAAACTGTTTTAGGCGGCTGAGATAATCGCTCCAGCAGCAGTAAAATAACTTCCTGCCAAACTAGCTCCATATACCGCAGCCAAATACAGTCCAATACTAGATACAGGTTTATTGCTTCTTGCCATGTCTTTGTGCGCTTGCTGCCAATCCTTTGCCAAGCCGTTTAAATCGATTTCTAATGGCTTGCAGAAGCCGTAGGTATACGCAGTCCTACAAGCTCTGATTGCGTTGTCTACAGAGCCTTTAAAACGGCTTGCAGAACCTTTGGGAATATTGATCTTAACAATGTGCGCAAGCAAGTTTTGAATACGTTTGGTTGTTAGATCCGCAAGATCTGACACTGAAGAGTTTTCTGTTTGTTCTTTTCTCCGTGTGTTAAGATAATTTAAGTGTGCAACAACATTTCCTCTTGTTTTGTTGTTATGAACAGTAAGCACTTTGTCGGTAAGAGATACTTTATCTACAACTGGGAGAGTGTCGTAGTTGACATATGTTAATAACTCTCCTTTGAGTGTAGACACAACATCACATCCAGATACCACAGCAACATCGTTAAGCATATTCAGTGCTTCTAATGACTGCTCTAACCGTATAGGCATAACGTCAAAACTACCTCTAGAGTTGTTAGCGTGAATGGTTGCAATAACTTCTTCAGAAAATCCTTGCGCAATAAACACCAATGGAACTTTGGTTTCGAAACTCTTTGACAAGATCTTGTCTAACTCTGAAACTTTTTCAACCATGCCATCAACAAGCAACATCTTTACATCGTTTCTTAACCATGTTCCAAACTGAGGAATAAAACCCTTGAAAGGATAAACCTTGAAGTTGTATCCAAACTGAAGCTCAACAATCGTATTATGTTGATCGTGCTCATCTAATACGATATTACCTTCGATGCCAGCCAACTTAACTGCTTCTTTAACAGCTGTGGCCATATACGTATCGTCAGTAACTTGATCAATGATATCGGAAACTTGCTTTGAATTAGCTGGATAACAACAACGCAATATTCTTTGAAGGTACTTGGTTCCTTCTTCTTGGTTGTGTTCCACTACTTCTTTATGAGTTAAGTTTTCACTTTTGATGTGTTGATATGCATGAGCAATAAATGAACGTAGAAATAAGTTACTGGTGTTATGACATTTAAGTTCCAACTGAAAACAAGTTTGGATTAGCTCTTGGTACAGCATACGTTCCCAAGAGTTTTCTGGAGTTAGTAGTTTCGCAATAAGTTGGTATGAATCTTTTTGAAGATAGGTTTGGTTTTGAGTTGAGATCGCAAGATTGATTTTGTCTAGATTGGTTTCCAGTTTTTCAAGGCAAGAAACAAGGTTTTTTTGCGTGGTATTTTTCTCGATAAAAGTGTTGTGATGCATTAACTTTCCTCTTTTTATTAGACTATTTATATCGAAGAGGTGACACAATGGCTACAAACTCTGAGAGAGAACTTCTAGAAATCCTAGTCAAAAAAGTTAGTGATAGCTCTGCTCTCAACGGAGGGTTTGAAAAGCTTTGTGTGATGATAGAGCACGTTCAAGAAGAGCAAACAAAAAGCGGTGTAAAGCTCGACAAAGTTTCCGAAGCTTTATATGACCCAAACACAGGTTTGTTTTCTCGTGTTAAAGCTATTGAAAGCAAGCTCGACACCAACATTAAAGACTTGGATAAAAAATGTGATGAACTTCCAACTGTAAAGGAAGAGGTTCAAGACCTAAAAAAATTCCAAGCGGCGATAGAAAGTATCGCCGGAAAGCAGCTTGAAGAACTAACAGCTCTTGTAAGTCTACGTAAACGTCTTGCAAACATCTATTGGGCACTTGCTTTGTCTGTTCTCGCTTTTGTTGGTAATCTGTTGTTTCAACTAGCTAAACGTACTTGATTCGGTCTGGTAGCTATACAACCGCCATTTCTACTTTCACTCTATGTATAAACCCTTTCAAGGAGAAATATACTATGAGTGAATCACGTTTGGTACTAGATGTATGGTCAGAGTTTAAAGTGCTTGTTGAACAAGTTGAAGAAGACGTTCATAAGAATGCAACAAAGGGCAATCTTTCTGCCGGTGTTCGTGTTCGCAAGGGAGTGCGCAAGCTTCGCACTCTTGGAGCAGAACTAATCAAGGCAACTCTTGCTGGCGACGAAGCACGTAAGGCAGAAAAGCCCGCAAAAACAGAATGATTATTCTTTCTGTTTCAAAACAGCGATAATAAAAAGGGCAGCAATAAGCTGCCCTTTTTTGTTTCTAAACTACTTAGGATTAAGCATGAAAAAAACATACATTCTCGACACCAACGTTTTGCTTTCTGATGCGAATAGTTTGTTTGGATTCGAAGAACATGACCTCGTTCTTCCTTTGATCGTTCTTGAAGAGCTGGATCGTCATAAAGATCGTCAAGATGAAGTAGGCCGCAACGCCCGTGAGGTGGTGCGCAAACTCGCAGATCTTACCAAAGTAAACAAAGACTTCAAAACAGGCATTGCACTTGGAAAAAATCTAGGAAACCTAAAAATCCTGTCCATCGAAGATATCTTCCCAGAACACGTTCCGCATAAACTTCCAATGGAAATGGAAACCAAAAAGAGCGGCGATAATACCATTGCTCAGTTTTGTGTAAACTATATTGAAAAACACACCGATGCGCAAGTTGTTCTTGTCACCCGTGATACCATCCTTCGTCTAAAGGCTCAAGCCCTCGGCATCGCTTGCGAAGATTACCGCAAGTTCAACGTTGCCACATCAGTTAACTCTCTTTACTCTGGTGTAAGAACTATTGAACGTGAAGATGTAGTAGTTGCTGACTTCTACAAAAACGATGAACAGTTTTTCCTACCAGCAGACATTCAAGAAGAACTTTACCCAAACCAGTTTGTTGTACTGAAAAATGGTCAACAATCTGCAATGGCAAGATTCTATGCCAAAGACGAACCGGTTATTCCTATCGGAGAAATCAAAAGCAAACTTCAACCAAGAAACAAAGAACAAGAGTTTGCCCGTGAACTACTTTTCGACGAAAGTGTTAAACTTGTAACTCTTGCAGGTAAATCTGGTTGTGGTAAAACACTTCTTGCTATTGATGCTGGTTTAGAACAAGTGCTTAATCAAAGAAAATATCGCTCACTTGTTATCTGTCGTCCAGTTATGCCAGTAGGAAAAGATATTGGATTCCTTCCCGGCGATTTAAACGAAAAACTAGAGCCATGGCTTGCTCCTATCAAGGACAACCTACGCTTTCTTTTAGGAGCCTCAGAACCACCCAAAGAATCGTCTGGAGGCTCACGTAAAAAGAAGATCGCAGAACCAACAGTAAAGTTCGATGAACAAGTTTTGCAAAGCTATTTCGATGAAGGTATCATTGAAGTTCAAGCAATGACCTTTATTCGTGGTCGTTCTATTGCCAATGCTTACATCATTGTTGATGAAGCACAAAACACTAACCTTCATGAGATTAAGACCATTCTCACCCGTGTAGGTGAAAACACCAAGATCGTTCTTACTGGAGATCTTGAGCAAATCGATAGCACATACGTTGACTCAGTGAGCAACGGTCTTTCTATTGCCATTGAAAGATTTAAGAGCCAAAAGATCTCTGGACACGTAACCTTCCTTAAAGGGGAAAGATCGTTACTCGCTACCATCGCTTCTGAGATTTTGATCTAGAAAATAGCGTTTTTCGAACTATATATTTCTTAGAGAGGTACTGTTTATGGAATACAAGTTTGAAGGAAACGCTAATAAAAGTGGTGGTCCCCCTCTTCTACAAACAACACGCTCTTCACTAAACCCAGCTTGATCTATACTTAACTGTATAGAATATGGCTGGTTATAACCCTAACAGAAAAAAGAAAACTTATTCACTCAATCGTTCGCAGCCATCAAAGGTTATTGCAACGATTGTTGATGGAAAAGTTGAATACTTTGACGAAACGCTGGTCACGGTTGATAACCCATACTATCAACTTCAAACAGCAACAAGTCAGGGTTTACCTCCACCCCCTCCACCCCCTCCCCCAGCCGAATACGATGAAGATGTTATAGAGTTCGATTGGACAGATACCGAGGTAGCAACCTTTAACATAACGTTTTCACAAAATCCTTATCTTACACTGGAAATACTTCCAGCAGAAGGATTTGAGAACATAGCATTTTTTGCTAACAACTTATCAACAACAGGATTTATTGCACACGTTTCTGCTCCGTTTAGTGGACAGATTGTTTATCGTGCTATTGTGTCTCCAGTATTCCCTGTTGTTATTGAACGTGTTGTTGTTAGTAGTTCATTTTACTACACAGCTTCTGCTGGAAAGATACCAGAAAGTTCGAACTCAGAGTTTGTTGCAACATACAATCAACTGTTTCCAGCAACATATCCAACAAACTTATTCTTTACACCAATAGATGATAACAACAATGGAGATGCTGGTGTTGCGATAGTTGCAACTGGCTCGTTTGGTTTAACAAGTACAGAAGTATCATATTCTGCACCAGTATATAACTCTATACACTATCTTGCAGTGAAACCTTGAGAGTTGGAGAGATGTAATAATGGCATACGATTTTAGAGCAAATCAAGTACGATTAAACCGAATCATCTCTTCTGGTTCTATCCCAATCTTAATTTATCCATCTAGTAGCGCAGCAGATTTTGCTGGCAACCTTGATCCCAGCTTTTCTACAACTTCTATTGGATCAGACGTATTTTTTTATGTTTCTGGAAGTTCAACCGCAAAAACAGTTTTTGGTGGAGACGTATTATCCTCTGGTTCACTAAGCTCTCTTAAAGGAATAACTGGTTCTATACAGTTCACAAACGCTGCTAGCACACCTTTCATTCTCGGCGGCGCAGATATAACTGTTAATTACAACTCTTTTGGACAGTGGGAAATATCTGGATCAGAATCCAACTTCTTTACATCTCCAAACAACAACGTTGTACAAACAACCGGTTCGCTGCTTGCTGTTGGGTTGTCTTCTTCGAATGGAGCACAAATAACAGGCAGTTTACAAGTTCTTGGTGGAATAACAGGTTCTCTTAGCGGTACTATTGCTGGCAATCCTTTTATTGTTGGTGGCGCAAACATCATAGCCAACTACAACTCTCTTGGTCAATGGGAGATTACAGGATCTGGTGGTGGCTCAAACGTTTGGACCGAGCTTAATGCTACCACAATATACACAACCAGTTCTATTCGTGTTGCACAAGTATCAGCTTCGCTTGGAGCTATTATTACTGGTAGCGTTGTTCAAGGAGTAGGTTGCACGGCAGTCAACAACTCACACGCCGAAGGTTATCAGTCAGATGTTTCGGCAGGAAACTACGGTCACGCAGAGGGCTATCAGACAGATGTAGGGGGCGAAGCTGCACACGCTGAAGGTAACAGTACAACTGCTGCTGGTGATTATTCACACGCAGAAGGTATTAATACCGATGCCAATGGCAACTATGCTCACAGTGAAGGCAACGGAACAACGGCTGCGGGTGAAGGCTCACATGCTGAAGGCAGAGACACTCAAGCAAACGGAGATTATTCTCATGCTGCTGGATATCAAACCATTGCAGCTGGTGATTATTCTTTTGCTGGTGGTAACAACACAGAAGCTTTTGCGAACTATCAAACAGCTATTGGTAAGTTCAACATAACAAGCAACTCAGATTCTTTGTTCGTTGTTGGTGACGGCTTAAACACTGGCAATCGTCACGATGTTTTAAGAGTCAATAGTGGATCGGTGCAAGTAACTGGTTCATTGTTTGTAACGCAAACAATGTCTGCAAGCATTATAAGTGCTTCACATGTTCGTGCTAACAATATCGATATAACACCCATTACTGCGCAACTTGTGATTGGTGGAGATAATACAAATCGAGCCAGTGGTTCAATCTCTGGCTTGTTTGAATCTGGTTCTCTTATGACACCGGGAACCATTGGCAAGTTCGATGTAGAAGTTCTTGCAATGGATTATAACTTTGAAACTGGAGCAAGTTGGAAATATACTGTTACCGCTCTTTGGCCTTATTCTGGAAACTTTTCTTTTCTTGCTTCTACAGAAATAGCAGTTGAATATGGTCCAATCGCAGGATCATACAACCCAACAAACGATTGGGATGTGAACTTCAATAGCCTCGGTCAAATAGAGCTTACAGGATCTACCCCAGCATTTCCTAGCGGTGGAACAAGTTTTTATGTTCAAATAACCAAAAAAATGATTGGTGGTTACGGAACGATTATTGCGTAAATAAAGATGAACTTATTCTTCTATTTATAGTGTGTCTGCAATTTGGTGTGGACCATAAAGAGGAGAACAAACATCATGACTATTAAACGTAAAACTCATTTGAATCTAAGTGGTTCCCACCATACCTTAGATTCAGACAACGCTTTTGTTGGTGGATTTGCATACATCACTGGTTCTTTAACAGCCTCGTCAGGTTTATCTGGAAGCCTTGTACAAGGTACCAATGGTTTGTTTGTTAATCTTTCTGCTTCGATTAGTGGAACATCTGCTGGTAACCCTTTTATTGTTGCTGGACCAAACGTCACAGCAAACTATAACTCATTGGGGCAATGGGAAATTACTGGCTCTGCTGGCAGCACTGCACCAGCCGGTTCAGATTCCCAAGTGCAGTTCAATCAAAACGGTGTATTTGCTGCTTCAAGTAGCTTTACTCATGTGAGCGGCACTCTTGGCATCAGAACAATCAGCGGTTCGAACGATACAACCTTCTTGACAAGTTTTGGTATTGCAGAAGCCTTGCTAGTCAATAGTAATGTCGCCGTTACTCAAAGCATGATATTCTTTGATGGCAAAGATCAAGCTATCGATGCTGGTGGCACCATGTACCTGAATGGTGCTAGTATCGACATGTATTCTGGTAGTGCTGTGGGGGATTCAGATTTCACCATCGCACCTAATGTAGATGGTTCTGGTGGTGTTTATGTCAAGTTTGACAACTTGATCAATATTCGTCCATTGTACGTAACAATGTCAACAGGAAATGCAACCCCAACGCTGTTGAGTGGCTCTTTGTTGACAGGAAGCTTGATCAACGCCACGATTTCAAAGCTCGATTTCAACGTCATTGCTATTGAACAAGCTTCTGACAACTTTGCTAGCTGGACATTCTCTGCGACCATCAGAAGCAACTTGACCGATCAACGCACCGTTCTTGCTGCAACAGAACTCGATTCTATTTTCGAAGGTGCAAACGCTTCAACATGGGACGTTAACATCAATACCAACGGTGACATTTACTGCACAGGTTCTGCTGGCACAGTGCATTGGTATGCTCAAGCAACCAAGAAAATGGTTCTTTCTGGTTCTGGCGATCTTATATACTAAGTAACTACAGCACAATAACTTGGACTCTCTGTGATACTTATGTAAAACCGAGGGTCCAATGGCAACAGAACGTAAGCCTTTATATATCACCATTCCAAATATACACCAGTTTGAACTTCCAACAACAGCAAGTGCTGGTGGTGTAGATCTTAATACAGGCAGAAACCTTTACTACAACACCAGTTCACTTGCATGGGTTCCTCAAGAAACTTTTTCTGGTAGTAGCGCAACTCTTGGAGATATTACAGGCTCTAATCTTCGTCTAACTGGTAATCCCGGCACTATAGTAAACGAAGTTGGACCACTCACAATTAGTAGCTCTGTGGGCATCACAACAACTGGTTCTATCATCTTTTCTGGTTCACGTTCAGACAGTGGAACAGAACAAAGCTCTGTTCTTGTTGATGGTGATATATTTGTTTCTGGTGGCATCGGAACAAACGATTATATCCAGCTAAAGCCCGTTAGCCTTCTTCGTATTCCTACAAATACAACATCTTCTTACATTTATACGTCTGGAAGTACGAACGACCTTTATTTTACTCAATACAGTGGTTCGTTTACCAACACAACACGTTTGCGTTGGTTGGAAGGAGCTTTGACAACAGGTCTTTTAAATGGTGGACTTCTTACAACAACAAATGGAACAACAACATTCAATATAAGTGCTGGAGATGGTATCGTAGTACAGTTTAATGCTTCTACTACGTCTGATCCATATCCAACCGTAAGAAAAGTTGCATGGCCGTTATCTAGCAGCATACCATTGTATTACAGCGGTTCAGCACAAATCACATATGTTGGAATTGATATCAATGGTCAAGTAGTTCAGCGCACATCACCTTTTGCTGGAACAGATTATCAAGATTATATTTCTATTGGCAGGGTTTTGCATCAAGCAAATGCAGTTACTAATGGTACGATTACTTCTCCGGTTGTAGCTTATGGTCAAAATACGTGGACAGGAGATTTCCAACGTGCATTTGGTCCTTTAAAGATTTCGGGTCATACACTTGCTGCTTCTGGTTCTGGAACAACGCTAGCCATAACAAAGAGTGCAGGTGACTCTTTTGTAGAGGGGAAAAACTATGATAGCGATCCAGACAGCCCAAACCTTGTTCTTGGTTCTGTTGAAGGTGCTCAGTTAACTTCTAAGATATTTCGTATATACAGCAATACTTCTGGCACTCCAACAATCTTAACCAACGGTGGTTCTGGTTTTACAGATATTGATCCAACCAAATATAATCCCGGTAACTTAGGGGTAACAAGTTCTGTTGGTTCTGGTAAATTTACGATTCAAAGAGTTTTTTGGTTTCCAAATTCTGCAACCAAAGCTTTTTTTGTTTATTACGGAACAACAGAATATGCAACTATAGACGTAGCGCAGTCTAGCATTCCCACAGATTTCTTTGTTGAAGGCCAAAATACTGCTGGTGCAGCTATTCTTGTTGCATATTTGATTGTTGCTTATAACGCAACAAACTTAAACAACACTGCGCAAGCTCGTATTGTTCAAGCTGGATTATTTCGAAACAATGGTATCGGCGGCGGGGGTGGAGGAGCAACAACTCCCGGTGGTAGTGACACATATGTTCAGTTCAACAATAGCGGAACATTTGGTGGTGATGCAGACTTTACTTTTAGCACGGCCACAAATACTCTTGCTGTAAGCAATATACAAGTTTCTGGGATTGTTGGAGTAAGTGGAAGTGTGACGTTAGGGGATGCACCATCTGATTTGATTGCTGTTTCTGGCAACTTAGTATTTGGTGAATATGGAGAACGTATAACCTTAGCTACTGGGATTGTTGGGGGAACAACCAACTTTGATTTTTCTGGGGCAACAATATTCTATGTTTCGGGAGCAACAAGTGATGGAACTTGGAACATCACGAACGTTCCAACTACAGATAATATTGCTAGCAAAATCAAATTTGTGATCGATCAAGCCAGCACACCTTATAGTGCTTCTGCATATCAAATCAACAGTTCTCCTGTTGCGGTAAAATGGCTAAATACAACAATTCCAACAGGCACAGCAAACCATACTGATGTTATTCAGCTAGATGCATATCGTAGTGGTTCCGGTTGGAATATATTAGGTTCTTTAACAACTTTTAGTTAACTATATATCTTTTAAAGGCAACACATGGCAAACTCTATCGACTTTCGTGCAGACCAAGTTCAAGCAAACAAGATCATTGTAACAGGCAGCACACCACAAAAAACACTTTTGATTTACGGTATCGATGCTCAAGATACACCATTAAATCAAGGCAACATCGATCCAGCTAAGTTTGACACAACATTTGTTGGCACAGATGTATTTTTGTTTGTTTCTGGTGGTATTGGTGCCAGAAGCGGTACAGAACCTTGGATATCGGTTTTTGGCGGCGACCTTCATATATCTGGTAACCTAACTGTTGATGGAACTTCTCCCGGCGGTGGAGGAACAAACTTTTTTACCGAAATAGCATTTGAACAAATCCAAACAACAGGCTCTGTTGCAATGACTTATCTTTCTTCATCAACAGGGGCTGAAATAACTGGTTCATTTGTTCAAGGAAGCACGGGAATTGCATCTGGTGTAAACTCTCATGCCGAAGGAGATACCACCACTGCAAGTGGTGTTGCGTCGCATTCCGAAGGTGCATTCACCGTTGCAAATGGAGATTATTCTCACGCTGAAGGATCTGGAGCATCAACGAGCGGCCCATATTCTCATGCCGAAGGATTCTCCGCAGTAACTTATGGTGATTATTCTCATGCCGAAGGTTTTTTTGCAATAACATATGGCTCAAGTTCTCACGCCGAAGGTTATTCTACAATTGCTCACGGACACAGTTCGCACGCACAAGGTTGGGGCTCAGAAGCATATGGAACCGGTTCATTTGCAGCGGGTTTATACACTGTAGCTTCTGGAGCTATTGACGGAGCGAATCCACCAACAACAACACAAACAGCTTTTGGAAAATATAATTTAAGAGATAATGTTGATTCTTTGTTTGTTGTTGGGGATGGGTTGGACGATTCAAATCGTCATGATGTTTTGAGAGTCAACAGTGGTTCTGTTGCAATAACTGGATCGTTGTTTGTTAACGGAACACAAATAACCAGCTCGATACAAAAGATTAATATTGCTGGATATAACAGAACAAACTATACAACTCCAACAGTAATCGGTCTTGCCTACTTTGATCCAAGCGAATACACAACGTTTCCCAACATAGCTTTCACAGCAGTTGGTATGAACATGGCTGGTGTTTCTGGTGGGTTAGATCTATACAATCAAAACACTTCAACCCTTGTTGCACAACTAACATGGAGCGGAAATGGCAGTATAACCACAGGAAGCTTTCAAACAATAACGTTTTCAAAACCAGCTTCTGCAACAAGCTATGAGCTTCATTTCAGTCAAAGTGGTGGAGCAAATGGTGGTACTGATTATTCCACTGTTGGTTTCGTTAATTTTGTTTTGTCTTGATCGAACTAGTTAAATACAACCAATAAAAGGTAACAAAATGGCATACACAGTAGACGCATATGCATATCAAATAGTTAGCGGCAGCGAAGCAATGTTTAATCTTAAACAAGCTTTGTCTACTAGCGGTTGGAAAATCTCTGGTTCATCAGATGCAACAAGTTATGATGCAAACGGAGATATTCTAACGAGCGGATCAATGCTAGAAGCAACAAACGCTTGGTTCACAGTAGTTGCTCCAGATGATACTCGTCAATGGTCATTCCAAAGAGGTTCAGCAAATACAACATGGACCGTGAAACGTAGCAAAGCAGGAATGTCTGGAGCGGTAAATGCTACAACACCTCCTGCTGATGGTAATGCTGCAACCTTGGTTAACAACGAAGTTTTTTTCACAACTAACATTGGCAACTGGCTTGTGTCGGTTGTTTCAAGTTCTGTTAACGTTAGTTCTTCATTCTATGCTTTCAATGTTCCTCTTGGTGGAGGAAACGTTTACTCAATAATCTATGATGAACCAATGCTTTCTGGTAGCTATAACCCACTAGATCAAGATCCACATATTTCATATGCAAACTATTATAGCACAGGATATGCAATTGGTGGAGGAAAGAACTTCGATAGCCAATCAAGCTTGGCATCTTTAGGTGAAGATGGTCGCCACGTTAAGCGTGTTAGACACAATATGTCTTCTCCAGTAAATCAACCTAGTTTTGCAAACTTTCACAGCGAGCCAATATCAGCCTTCAGTAGTGTGACATGGGCTCCCCCCTCAGACAACGGAAACAATACTTTAAATTTAAGTCCATATGATAGCAAGGAAGCAACAATATTGGTACCTTATGGCCGAAGCGCCTATGGTCCACCTACATATTCCGGCTTTTGGGGATATGGAACACACGTTCGTTACGGTACAACGTTGAAATCTACCCGATCAAATGGTCAAACCATGGATGCAACTTCTAGATATTACATTTTTGCTGCTGGATGGTGGTTTCCTTGGGATTCCTCAACTCCAGCCATATGAGATGAAACATGGCTATAGCTTCTGGATCAGTAATATTACCTGTATTTGATTTAGCTGGTGGAGCTTCTAAAAGAAACTCTTCTGGCAGAACATTTACATTCGAACAAGCAGCGGGTGGAGCAGCTGTTACAACTTATTTCTATAGAGTTCTTGCAACAGGCGTAAGAGGTACCACAACCAGCTTAGGTAGCGTTCCTGTTGGTGCTGTAATCGAAGGTACATCCACAACTTAATCCAAAGTATTTTGTTGATGAATATCGTGGACTATACTAACTCCATGCATCAGCAAAACTTGCAAACCATCTCAGATATCATTCTAAAAAATGAGTTGTATATTCTTCCTCTTTATTCAATCAGAGAAGGAATGTGTTCTTGTGGCAAAGCAGATTGTTCTGCTCCCGGCAAGCATCCATTGTTTCGTTACAACTGGAAAGTTATTGCTTCAAACAAAGCAGAAAAAGTATTGGATTGGTTTGAGTCATACAACAAAATGAACTTTGGCCTTGCTACAGGAAGACTGTCAAAAGTTACCAACAAATATCTTGTTGTTATTGATGTTGATGCACAAGAACATCCATTCATCAAAACACTTCCAAATACCTTTTCTTATCGTACAGGAAGTGGTGGTTGGCACTTTTGGTTTTGGAGTAAATACCCTATCAAAAACTCTGTATCTCTTCTTGCTGATAAAGTAGATGTAAGAGGAACAGATGGTTATGTGGTTATCCCTCCCAGCAAACACAAAAAGGGAACTTATAACACAATCAACAACGTAGCTATTGCAGATCTACCACAACCTATTATTTCTCTCCTACTTGCTAAACCGCAACCAAAGGTTGCAACAAAGAAGACGAAAACAAAATCAGCCCCGCCAACGCTCCAGTATAATCTTTGGGTTACACAACCTGTTCCAACCATTAGAAACATGATGCAAACACAACAAGTACCAGAAGGTGTAAGAAACGTTGTAATGCATCGCTTGCTATCTTCTGATCGTGCTAAAGGTTGTCTTAAACCTGATTTAGAAATCAACGCTAGAACCTATCTTAAACGATTTGAAAAACCACAAACATTTCGTAATGAGTTAGCAGCAATCATTAACTCGGTAATGACTTATCCAGCTTACAACAACAATCATGATAAAATCAATGAGCAATATGTTGCTTGGCTAAAGAAAAACTGCAAAGCTAAAATCCCACCAAAGGATTTGCTCAACACATTAACCAACCTCGACAGCGAGTTCTTTGGCTTATTAACGGCTTTACCAAGATCAACCAAGGGTTGCTCGCTGGAACAAATCCTTGACGCTAGAAAGGCGTATATGAGCTCTAAAGGGCATACAGATTTTGTGTCGAACTACAAACCTCAGTTGCTTGCCAAGAAACTTATAAGTCTTGGCTTCACTCGCACACGAACAGCAAAACGTAACATTTGGAACGTGTTTTTACCGCAGAAAACAAGCTAAAAATAAAAAAGAAAATACCTTTAGATATTAGTGGGCGTATGCTATTCTAATAGCATGAAGACGAAGAACACCAAGTCCACTCCGGTCAACTCCAACAAGCTCACGAAGCTTATCGCTTCTCTGGGCGGGATTACCCGTTCGTGCAACGATGTGCGTCATTGCAGCCGTTGCAATCTTCCTCTTAAAGATCCCGCTTCGTGGGAGCGGGGTATTGGCCCGGTTTGCGCAAAGAAGGATACTCATCTTTTCGCAAAGACCATTCCTGCGAACTTCTCGCTTGCAACCATTCACGCTATGGGCGTCAAGCGTGATATGCTTCCTGCCAGCCTTCAACCTGTTTGGACGGCTCTTTATGATTTCCTCTTTGAGAAGAGTGAAGCGGCTATGAATGCCAATGCCAACGCTGGTACGTTCACCTTTCATTTCTCTGGAGAGGATTGCAGGCAGATTGCCAAGGTGATCGACTTCATGTTGTCGTTTTCGATGGATCGTGACAACAAGAATCATCTGATTCAGATTGTTAAGAACCTTGGTTTCATCGGTCTGGCCGGTGTGCTTGCTGGTCAGAGCTCTACTGGTGAAGCCGAGCTCAAGTTTGAGAATGGTCGTCTTTTCCTTACTGGTTCTAGCAATCGTGCGGGTTTCGATGTGATGCGCAAGATTCCCGGTATCGTGGTTCCTCGCAAGCGTGGTGGTGGTGCCTACGAGGCTCCTGCTGCTCAGTGGGAAAAGTTCATCGCTGCCACGATGGAGTTTTGGCCTTGCTTTGATGGCAAGGTTGACGAGATTGTTGAGCAGTGCAAGACTTGGATTGCTGCCAATCCTGTTGCGGTCGCTGCCCAGAAGAAGCTTACGGGTAAGCCTGTTGCCAACATCGTGAATCGTACTACTGATTTTACGATTGGTTTTGCTTGGGATAAGACTGTTACTCGTCGGCTTGTTGACGAGATCAAGAGCATTCCTGCTAAGGAGCGTTCTTACGATGCAGTTAGCAAGTTGTGGGCAATCAACAACGTTCACAAGGACAAGATTGTGAAGCTTTTTGGCGAACATTACGATATCGTTGAGGCTGTTGGTGGGCAGACTCCTGCTCCTGCCAAGAGCAGCACGTATAAGCCCCGCTATGGTGGACGGGGTTATGGTTTCAACTACTACTACAATCGGTGAAAGGTAATATATATGTTGCAAGATATAGCAATCGTTGGAATGATTCCGTTTGGGATTGTGTTGGGTGTTCTAATGCATTTTTTTGATAAGGGGATTCTAGAATGAATGAACTACAAACCGTATTGAACAACTTAGAAAATCGGGCTCGTTATGCAGTGTTGACTAGCAGTATATTTGGTGCTGTTGTTTTTTTTCTAAGCTCTTACACGCTATTGGTTAACAACCCAACAGCTATGCATCGCTTTTTGTTTGTTTTTGCTGGCGGTGCATTTGGGTACATCTATGGAACTGACAGCAAGCGCAAGCTAGATGATCATCGAGCAGTAGCAAGAAGTTTGCTATCCTTGCATGAGTCGCAAGCAGCAACCAAACACAATCAAGCAATCCCTGCTGAAGATGTGAATATTCCTAGTCAACCCAAGCTTCCAAACATTCCCTCTGTTGCTGCACCGGCAGAAGTTAAAGAAGCTTTGAATGCTGCAAAGGCAAAAGCTAAACCAACGATTGTGGCACCAGCGCAGGAAGGTTCAACAGAACCAAAAAAAGTTGTGATGAAGCGTAAAGCTAAGTGATTATGCTTGCGCAACAGTAGAGCGCATATGCTCTTTAATGTCTTCGGCTTCGGCCAACATCTTCTCGATGTTGGCCTCGAAGTTTTTCTTGTACTCGTCAGTTAGTACAATACTTCCATCATCGTTTGGTGTCACTTGAACAAGCCGTAGATTATCGGCAAGATTTGTTCCTGTGAGCAAAGCCATTTGTAAAAGCTTGGCTAGTTGTGCAATAAACTCGTCGCTTAGGTTATATCGTTGACTCATTATTAGATTCCTCTCTGGTGTATAGATTAGCAAGCTGCTCAACGATTGTTTTGTATTCATTTGAGATATTCTCAGGAATATCAATATATGGAGCCAAAAAGAGATCACCACGTTCGCTTGAGCTTGGCCCTGCATATATGCCTTTGCCTTTAATCTTAACAAGTTGAGTGTTGTTTTTGATTGTAGGAAACTTGACTTTGACTTTATCTCCTTCGATCAGCGTTACAGGATACGTACCACCAAGCACAGCAATATGATAAGGAATGGCAACATTCATAATCAATCTGCCATACGCTCCCAGTTTAACGTTTTCTGGGTATTCCACCGTGATAGCTACCGTTACAGACCCATAAGGTGTATTTGTTTGTAGTTGTGTGTTTGTGACCAATCCTTTTGGTATCTTGATTTTAACTTCTTTTACCTCGTCTGAGAAACCTATTCCGTTGCACTTCTCACAAGCAGGATATCGCACACCTGTTCCATTGCAAGCTTGGCATCCTGCTCCATTGCAACCAACACAACGTTCTCCTTTGCCGACAGCTGTTCCATAGCATTTGTTGCATTTGTTTTTCAAGTTAACATGAATCTTTTTTTCTTGTTCTTGTAACGTTTCAGCCAACGTGAGCGTGATGTTGGTTTTGAATCTTGGTATGTTAACATGTCGAAAATTAGTGTTGACGTTGACTGTAAATCCTCCAAACAAATCTGCAAACATATCTTCCGGCGCAACAAATTTGCGTTGGCGAGGGTTCGTAATCGATTGATCGTATCTTACTCGTTTTTCTGAATCACCAAGTACTTCATACGCAGCAGTAACTTCTTTAAACTTGGCTTCTGCTTCTGGATTGTTTGGGTTACGGTCGGGGTGGTACTTTAAAGCGTTTGTTCTAAAGGCTGTTTTGATTTCTTCTTGCGATGCCTCTTGCTTTATGCCTAGTACTTCGTAAAAATTCATGGTGTTGTCTCCATTGTATGTTGTGTCCCTATATATGAATAGAATGCGAGCCGGATAGGCGCAAAAGACAAAAGATGTCGAAATATGGCATATGATTTTAGAGCTTCACAAATACGTACAAATAAGATCATTGCTTCTGGGTCTACAGGCACAGGTGCGGCACTTATTCTATATGGTCATGAAAACGATGGTGTTCCACCTTTGGTTGGCAAAATCGCAGACACTTTTAACACAGGAAGCATAGGCTTAGATACTTTTCTTTACGTCTCTGGATCAGAAAATAAACGCTCGGTTTTTGGTGGTGGTTTGACATTATCTGGCACCGTTGTTGCTTTGCAAGGGTTACCACTAGGTCAAGATCTTCCAGATGTAACATATCAAGAAGGTTTGTTTGAAACTTGGACCGCAAACACAACTATTGGTTATGCCGTAAAAGAAATAAACAATCTTTTAAAAGCTCTTGCTCCTGCTAGGCCACCATTTCTTTCTTCATTGTCTTCTAACAATACTGGCAACACTGGAAGACTTATGGTGGATGAAACACATCCATATAACGAACATTTTCCTGTTCCATCCAAGAGTGTAGACGATTTGTTTGCACCAGCTACAAACGTTCTTGGAATGTTTCAAAGTGGCTCCTCATTGTCTGGCAAACTAGCAGATAATGTTGGTGTAGGGCCGGGATCACCATTCGCAGCTTATTCAACCGGCTCTCTCAATAAAGGAGATACAGGAACACTAAAACTTTATGTTAATGACGTTATTGTTAAGAATGTTGATCTTGCAACAGAAGGTGCTGTAAACGATATCGTTACAGGTTTCGTCTTATCTCCTACTCAAAGCGTGTTGTTTCCAACAACAGGCATACCATTCGAAGGATTTAAATACCGAACAGGTCTATGGAAAATAGGCTCCGATCATCAAAACCGTGGTTACAACAAAATGAAGGTTGTTCATGAGTTCAATGGATCGGCCTATACAACCAACGAACTTGAATGGTTTATTGATGGTGAAGGCGAAAACATTGTTTATGAAAATGAACAAACATCTGATTTGTCTTTAACAGGAACGAAAAATCTTTCTGGAGTAAAATACTACACAGGAGGGTCTTTTAAATATTTGGTTACTGGTTCAAACGTATATGATGGAAGTGTATACAGTCACAACTTAGTTCAGTATACAACCAACTATGGCTTACAATCTGTAAGTTCTGAGTATCTCCCAGCAGCCAATGGTGATAACACAAAGCTTTTTGAAGTAAACAAAAACGTTTTGTTTCAAACCTCTGGGATTAGACTTATAGATGGTTCTGTTTCTATTAGAACAACTATTCCAACAGTGTTTGGACCATCCATTCAAAGTACTGGCGTTTCAGTTAATCATGTTCTGCTGGACAATGTTAATGCTACTTCTACAGCAACAAATGAAACATTCACCTCAGAAACATATCGTTTGCCTTCAAATGTTAACTTTAACGATTTGAGTTTAACAACCGGTTTGTGGGATAGCTCAATATCTTTGGTTTCAACATCAACTGTTGGATATAATGATGGTTTGCAAGTTGGTGAAGGCAAACTAAGAAGAGGATCAGTTAACTGGAGTTCTATAGCTAACGGTCCTGCTGGCAACGTAGACTATAGTACTGGTATGGGAACTGGTGATAGAACATTTTATCGTATGTTTATTGGTGAAGCTGGAGCGGCAAACTTTGTTTTGCGGCTAAATGGTTCTGGTGCTGTTATTGTTAACGTTGTTGATATATTTAGTGCAGCTAATCAAATGAAAGTCGAGTTCAAAGCTCCAACACAAACCGGTTGGTTGTGTGCATATGATGATTTTATTGGTGGTCAATATGACGATGGCGACGGTGGTAGAGCAGCATCGTTTGGTGCTGGAAGAGCGTTAAACGCAGATTGGGGTCTTACTATTGGTGTAAAAAACATTGTTAACTCAAACTACAGGGTGTATCTTAAAATCACAGTGCCCCACAACTTTTCTGGATATCTTTCTAGTGTTTTATTTACCTTTTTGTGATTAGGCTCCAATGGCGTTATCTGATGCGAATAAAGCTGCCTTAGCGTTTAAGAACACTCAAGGCAAAGCACATACAGCAACCAATAAAGAACTCGGAAACGAAGAAGAAGAGTTTAGGTTTATTGTTGGGGCTGATACTGTTTGGCTTTCTCCTATTGGATCAACACCAGATCTTTCTATTGTTGAAGCTGTAACAGCTTCTCTTCAGCCAGACCTTACATCAAACGGTAGAGCATTCTTTACCTATTATCCTTCCGGCCATCCTCAAGCTGGTCAAAGAATCTATAACGTTGTTCCTCACTCGTTTGGTAACGCTTATGAAGCAGTAATCAAAGGTTCTGATGGTTCCAGAATCGTTGAGTTCGATGCCCGTGATTGGGTATATCAATATCAGCCCGGTATATTCTTTCAGCAAACAGCTAACGCATCTCCTACTCCTGTAAGTGCATCGATTTACATCTATAAAGGTGCAACGCTTAGTTCAAGTCTTGCTTCTGGCTCTTTAAACATAGGTGGAGGTAGTGCTGGAGGGCAATGGATCGATACCGGGACCGCATTCGAAACAACAGGCTCTGTTGCCATCGCAGGTCCAGAAGTACGTTTCGAAGGTATTAACGTTGTATGGAATAACGAGTTAGTTAACAACTATGCTGTTGATCCAACAACAACAAGAGAACTTAAGCTTGTTTCTCATTATGGCATGACAGGATCGATATTAGATCATGCCACAATGTTTACCTTAGAAGTTCCAACAACAGGAACAATGGTTGATGCAGATTTTGTTATTCTTGCAAAAAACACAACACTTTCACTGCACAGTCGTTTCAAGTTTTCTCTTTATGTTTTTAATCAAGGTGACGGAACATTGTTTGCTAATGATTTGATTCAAACTGTACCAAACATTAACGGTGCCGGTTGGAACTTTAATGCCAGAGTTGAAAATCACAAACTGTGTATTGACGTAACTGGTTCAGCTCCTCATTACATCGATTGGACTCTTCACGGTAACTTCTTGGTCGGCTAAATCACAAAACATCTATTTTTGCAGGAAATTTGAAAAAATATTCCTCTCAATAATATTTATAGTTAGACCAATTGGGTTGGTCGAACAAACAAAATGATGCGTTGCTTTAAGAAATCCAGATAATTCGATCATGGCTACAAAGCTTTGCATTGTTTTGTTGTAAAGAAGAGGAAGTCATGGCTATTATTCAAAAAAGATATGCTCATTTGAACCAAGCTGACAGCGGTTCACTTCACAGAAAACTTGATGCTACATCAGCATACATCACAGGTTCTCTTGAAGCCGCTAGCACCTTGACCGTTCGTGGCGAAGCACAATTCGACGACTTAGCAAAATTTGGTGATACAACAGCAGCTATTGCGGGCCTCCCCGGAGCTGTACCAAATCTTGATTTGGCGGTATCAGGTTCCGCCGTCGTTGGTGATACCTTTATGGTATTGGGTTTTGTCCAAGCGGGTGCCGATCTTGAAGTCGCAGGGGAAGCCCACGTAGACGGAAATCTCGAAGTCGTTGGCGAAATCACTGGTAGCGCACCAGCACTCTTGCAATCAACTCTCAAGGTTGATGGCCAAGCAGATATGGTCGATGTACTACCACAACTTGACCTAACCTATGATCTCGGTTCAGCAGCACTCCGTTGGGCAGAACTTCACGCTGGCACAGCAGCCTTCACAAACCTAGAAGCTGACTACCTCGATGTTGCAGTAACAGCATCAGTAGCACAACTCACAGGTTCAGCTGGTGCAGTATTCTCAGCTGGTGATGTGCTCGTTCAAGCTGGTAAAGTATCAGCTTCACTTAACCTTGAAGCTGGTGGCCAACTTGTTGTGGCAGGCAATGCAGATCTCAATGGTCAACTTGACGTATTTGGTCAATCAGACCTTCATAGTGCAGTGATTGCTCATGGCACCATGAACGTTCAAGGCGCAGCTGACCTCGACAGCACACTCAACGTTGATGGCATTGCAGAATTCCAAGACGACGTATTTGCTAAGGCTGACCTTAACGTAAGCGGCGCTCTTGAAGTTGCTCTTACAGCAAACATTGCAGGCAACTTCTCAGTTGCAACCAACAAGTTCACAGTTGCTGCTTCAAGCGGCGATGCAGCATTTGCTGGTGACGTTACCGTTTCTGGTGACCTCGTGGTGCTAGGTGATCGTGTTGAAGCACAAGTACAACAACTTGTGATTGAAGACGGCCTAATCACCCTCATGAGCGGTTCACCAAACCGCACTGCTTCAAACGAAGCAGGTATCGAAATCGAAGTTGGTGGTGTCGGTGAGATGCCAGCAATCAAGTTCGCAAACGCTCTTGGTGGCGCATCTGGTTCATGGGTTTCGAACCTCGACTGGATTCCATCTGAAGACCTCAAATACGACCTTGGCATTGCAAGCAAGCGTTGGCGTGAGCTCAACCTTTCTGGTGATGCAAACGTCGGCGGCGCACTCGACGTAGCAGGCGCAGCAAGCGTTGGTGCTCTTGATGCATCAAGCCTCGCAGTAGCAGGCGCAGCAACCTTCGCAGCAGGCATTGCTGTAACAGGCACAGGTTCATTCTCTGGTGACCTTTCTGCTGCAAGCGGTAGCTTCTCCGGCGACGTTAGCGTTGTTGGTGCACTCGACGCTGCATCAGCCGATATCGCTGGCCTAGTTCAAGCAGGAAGCCTTTCAGTAACTGGCCTCTCTGACCTTGCCGAAATTCAAGTCTCAGGACCAGCAACCTTCGCACAAGGCATCGCAGTAACAGGCACCGGCTCCTTCAGCGGTGACCTTTCAGCAGTCAGCGCATCATTCGGTGGTGATCTCGCAGTAACAGGCGTATCAACATTTGGTGATCTCGCAACCTTCAACGGTGGTGCAACAGTACCAGCTGGTGAAACACTCACCATCGCAGCAGGTGCAACACTTGACGTACTCGGTACAGCAAACTACGTCAACCTCTCAGCAACAGGCAATGGCACCTTTGGTGGCAACGTCGTTGTAACAGGTTCACTCACAGTTGGTGGCATCAATATGTCACCAATCGCTTCCACAAGCCCAGTGTCGACAGTTGATGGTGGATCTGCAACAATGTTGACACAAACCCTTGCATCTGGTGATATGGCCAAGTTCGAAGTCGAAGTCATTGCCCGTGGTGGTTCAAACGCCGCAACTTGGAAGATTTCTGTAGCCGCTCTTCACGACGGAACAAACATCCAAGCAGCAGCAACCGAACTTTCGAAAGAATTCTTTGGTTCCCTCGGTGCAAACCTCGACGTGGATATTGACGTGTCAGGAAACAACGTGCTCGTTAAAGCCAAAGGTGCGGCAAGCGCAGGAACAGTTTACTGGGATTGCCAAGTTATCAAGAAGATGGTGATGGATTCTTCTGACGGCTCACGCAAATACTGATCTTTGATCGGTAACAGCTAAAGCCTAGCTTAAGGGTTGGGGGAGGTATTGCTACCTCCCCCAACCTGTTTTTATCCTCTGTGATAGTTTTCTTCTGCGAACTTTTGCAAAGCTATAGCAATCTGTTGCAAGTCTTCTAAGGCAAATCCCGTATCATCATTACCCATCTTTTCAAACACTACTTCTGGTCGATAGTGTTTACCACGTTCTTTGGTGTTATATTCAACATATCTGGCTTTGAATATCCATGGGCCTCTTGTTCCAATAACTTTTTCGTTTAAGATTTTCATATAATGCTCGCATATTCCAAAGCTTTCTTAAGCTTTTCTTCTTGGTCTTTATTGTTTTTTAGTGCGGCTGTTTGCTGTTCTTCCAACGAAGCTCTAAGACCTAGTAAACCATATCCCATAAGATCAGAATAAGCGTCTACTTTCTTTTCTTCTGTACCTTCATAGCTTGTAGCGATACGCATAAGCTTATCGAACACACGAACAATACAAAGCATGTCTTTATATTGATCAGGTTTGATACCTTCTGGATATAGAACTTTTAGGAAATCTCCAGCACGATCAAAAGCACTTCCATAAGCTTTATTTTTCTCTTCAACAAGCTTACCAATACCGTTTGCGAGTTCTGTAAATGATTTAGTTGTCATCAAAAGATCCTTTCGTATTCTTCTATGGTATAGTCTAACCCAAGTTTTTCTGGCTTCTCAAGCAAATAACCTTGTGGATCGCTATACTTGTTTGTTTCTTTTAGTTCCCATAGTTCTCGCTTAAACTGTGGAAAAAAGGTGTCGCCTTCACAGTCTTTGTCAATAACAGTCAAAAACATTTTATCTGCACGCTTGATGAACTGTTGATATATTCCAGATCCACCAATAATCCAAATGTTATGCATGTTGTGTTCCATGCATAGCAACCTAGAGGCTTTTATCGCCTCATTAGCGCCCGAACAAACAGTTACACCTTCTGGTACGTTCAAATCTTTTTGATAGCTTAGAACGACGTTTAAACGATTGGGCAAGGGCTTACCGATACTTTCATAGGTTTTTCTTCCCATAACCACAACCGAGTTTTGAGTAAGCTTACGAAAGTTCTTTAAGTCAGATGGAAGCTTCCAAGGAAGAGTGTTATTGATTCCGATAACACCGTTTCTCGATTGCGCAACGATTATAGAGATCGTACACATAGCAACAACTCAACAGCTTTCTTTGCTTTAAATCCTGTGTCAGTTTTCTTTCTGCGACCCGAAGTGTATGTTACTGGGAATCGATGAATATCAAACTCTGACTTATAAAGGTCAAAGAAACCGTCCCCAACATCTCGATTTGTTACCCATACTAAAATATATATTTATTTTTTTAAGGCTGATTTTAGGGTTAAAAATCAACCAAAAGTCATTTCCGCATCAAATGCAATCTTAAGTTTTGGAATGCGAATATGATTTACCATTCCATGCTTTTTACATTCATCTGCATCAAGGAACCAATCAGCATGACCATGTTCGTGAACAAGTTTTGAAAAATAAGAAACTTCCTTGCCGCAGTTGTCTGCCATGAGTTTAAAAACCAACTTGTTAAGACGATCAGTTTCTTTTGCGTCTGCTTTGATTTCTTCAACCTTACCCATGGCAAAGCTAGCAACATCATGAATCATTACAGTTGCTGTTGGTGCCATGTAACGATGACCTTCTGCTCCACAAGTTAGAAGCACAGCACCGCAAGACATTGCTTTGCCCATGCAAATAGTAGCAACAGGAACAGTTGATGACTTAATCATATCAATCATCTTAAGAAGAGAATAAACCTCGCCACCATACGAATCAATCACAATAGGAATGATTGATTGCCCAGTGTTTTGAGCATTAACCATTGCTTCAATAAACTCTTTGGCAGCTTCCTCGGTAAACTTGTTGACGTAAATGATGTTGGGTGATTTGTATTTAACAGTCACTTCCCCAGAGTCTGCAATCTCTGGCTTGGAAAGTAGCGGATTTTTAGTACGAAGTTCGAACATACAGTGTTTGCTCCTTTATGTTATCATGATAGCATAACACAAAAATAACATAAAGCTATCTACTATCTATAACCAAATGAAACACACAAAGCTTTATCCTATTCTCTTCGAAGCCGAAGAAGCTGGAATGACTATCGATGTTGGTAAAGATGTTGCTGATGCCGTAAAAACAGCCTTGGAGCCTGTTACCAAAGACGTTGATCAAATGAAAAAAGATATTCAAGTGATTCAAAAATCTTCTGGAGAAAGAAAACAAGCCCCAACAAGATCTCGGTCAACAACAGGAGCAGAAGAAACCGCTGCTGCAACAACTGTTCCCAAAGGACCGGGCACAGCCTCAACAACAGGCACAACTTCTACTGGAGGGGGTAACAACAAGAATCTTGAAAAAGATGTAGAAACTATCAAAACACAAGTTTCCACCCTAACAGACATGGCAAAGAAAGTTCAAAGCAACCGCTAAACGGCTACTTTACCCTTGATAGCTGGATGATGTTGGTAGTTTTCTAGTTTGATATCTTCAAATGTAAAACTATCAATATCCTTTACTTCTGGATTTAGAACAAGTTTAGGCATCGGATATGGAGTGCGGCTCAACTGTTCTTTGAGTTGTTCTCGGTGATTCGAATAAATGTGAAGATCTCCAAAAGTATGAACAAAATCACCAACTTGCAAATCACATACTTGTGCGATCATATGTGTAAGCAATGCATATGAAGCGATATTGAAAGGCATTCCTAAAAAGGAATCGCAACTTCTTTGATATAACTGACAACTCAACTTACCATTCACAACATAGAACTGAAACATGGTATGGCATGGAGCAAGAGCCATTTGTGGAATATCTCCAACGTTCCATGCAGAAACAATAAGTCTACGTGAATCTGGATTGGTTTTGATTTGTTCAATAACTTCTTTGATTTGATCGATTTCTATTTCAGTTGGATCATATACAGGACTATTTGGATCATATGGCCTCCAAAACATATGATCCCATTTACGCCATTGCTTGCCATAAACAGGTCCAAGGTTTCCATCCTTGTCTGCCCATTCATCCCAGATAGAAATACCGTTCTCTTTTAGCCACTTGATATTAGTGTTCCCTTGGAGGAACCATAGAAGTTCTCCTACAACAGATTTCCAGTGAACTCGTTTAGAGGTTAGGATAGGGAATCCTAGAGAAAGATCATAACGAGCTTGTCTGCCGAATACAGAGATTGTTCCTGTTCCAGTGCGGTCAGTTTTTTCTACACCATTGGTGAGAACGTCATTGATTAGATCGAAATATGTTTGGTCAACGTGATGATATGTCATGAATAGAACATATCACAAGCAATAAGGAAATGTAAAGAGATTATAGAGCCATTGGATCTTCAAAGTCGAATCCAGAGTCAGTAACATGCATGATGTAAGGAAGACCAGAGTCCAACATTTCAGAGTTGAGAAATACTCTTTCGAGTTCATCGGGCGTGGTTTTTACTCCTTTTTGACGAGCAAAATCCATAACTTCATCCCAAGACATTTCCCCACCCTCTTCACCAACATTGCCAAACTCATCATGAAGATCATAAATAAAATCTATTAAAATTTTTCTCTTGATTCCTTCAGTGTTCGTCTGCTCCGCAACTGCAACAGCCCTTCGGGGAATGGATCTACAAAGTCGAATCCAGAGTCAGTAACACCCATGATGTAAGCAAGACCGGAGTCCAACATGTCAGAGTGGTTAAATACTCTTTCGAGTTCATCGGGTGTGGTTTTTATTCCTTTTTTACGAGCGAGACGCAGAACTTTATCCCAAGATATTAATACTGTTCCACTATTTTTACCAAAGTCATTTATACCAATGTCGTATATATCTTCAATAAATCTTGCGATTTTTTCTTCTTTTTCTGGAGGCATGTTGAGTGCGCCTATACGCTCTTGTTTTCGTTTTTCAACAGATACCGCTTCTTTAATGATTCTTTTTAGTTGACGTACTGTTAATCTCATAAAACATTACTCCTGTTATTCTGGGATCGTATATTACCCAATAACAATATATAGAACCCCCCCCGTGCTTTTTTGTTATCCTTTTTCACCTTTTGTCCAAGAGATACCCACCTTTGCTAAGATCATCGAAAATTATGTTTTCAATTCTCTAATAAAGGACTCGTAAAGTTTTTTGAGTTGTTTTGTTGTATTTTGAAGATAGTTTTCATTAACTGCATTAACAAAAAGATTTGCTTGCTTTAATTCATCTAGTGTTTTGATTCCATTGTCAAAGTAAGCAAAAGTCATTGCTTTTCGCATTTTTCCGTATTTTTCTTTTCTTTTTTCAAATTCTTCTGGTGATTCTTCTTTTTGTTTTCTTGGCTCTCTCACCCAAGCGTTCCACTTTGTATCGTTTTTATGGTGTGCAAAGCAATCATCACTTTTATCTGGTGTTTGAAACGGTTCAAAATCTAAAGCTTTAGATGTTACATCCGGTCTAGACTCCAAATACTCTGCCCAAATCCTTGCGGCTGCTGGGCTAACCATACTACGATCTCCAATCAAACCATTTCCAGACTGACCAAGAATTACCAACAAACAATCATATAGCATTGGACCATAACCTTTTGCTACTTCTGACATGCTAACAAACCAAGCATTATGACAATTATAATTGGCTTTGTCATCGTTCTCTTTGCATGATACATAACCCCAAGGCATTAATGGTTTATGACTCGGCTCTTCATATCGAGATATTGGTCCGCCTTTTTCAAATTTAGAAAATTTAAAATCTCCGTAATATTTTTTTCTTAATTTATCAGTTTGACTTTCAATTAATTTACCCGTTTTTAAACTGTAAAAACCAACAAGATAAAAATCTGCTCCTCCAAGAACTTGTTTTTCAAATTTTACTCCAACTTTAAATTCATCACCAACGCTGTTGTTAAAATCAATTAGATCTTTAACTGTTTTTGCTGGCATAATTTAACCTTTTTCACCTTTTGTCCAAGAGATACCCATGGCTGGTGGATCTTTTAGAGTATCACGTTCTTTGCTACGGTAGTAGCTACCTTTATTTAGGTTTTTGTTGATGCGTTTGATTAGTTTTTTGTGATAATCTGGGTTGTTATCATCTTTGGCATGGATAAATGTGTCAGAGCCAATACGACGGTTGCGGCCAGCGTATTTGTATCCCATCTTTTTAAGAAGCTTTGTGTTAAAAGCAGCTTCAAGTACCAAAAGTTGTATAAGCTCTTTCAACAAATCGTGGTTCATAACAGTATATATCTTGTGATACCTTTAACATACAAGGATGGACTAACATGAGAGTAAGAATTCGTTCAGATCGTGATGCATACAACTGGTTGTTTGAACAAGAAGAAGCTGCTGCTGCACCCGCTGGGGATGCGGTTGAAAAAGCCAAAGACATTGTTTCAACAAAAAAAGTCGCTGATGTTGTCAAAAAACTTGATAGCGCAGACAAAACAACTGTAGACGTTCTTAAAAAGGGTTTGGAAGATAACGATCCCGACGACGACAAAGTTGCAACGCAAGAAAACGTTCCTCGCCCATGTTCTTCGCTTTATCCAACTCAAAACGAAATCAGTTTGATGAAATCAGTTGGATATCCACTTTCATCTTTCAAGAGCTTGCAGAACATTGGAACTGGTGATCCGGTCGGTAAAGGTCAAGGGATTGTTGTTTCTGGTCAGTTCATTATCGACGGTCACCATCGTTGGAGTTCGATTGCTGCGATTGCAGGACCAAGCGGCAAAGTTCTTGTTAAAGACGTTGCGCTTCCCGGTGCCACAGCAGACGAAAAACTTGTGAAAGCACAAATCGCTATCGCTGCTAAAGTTGGAACGCCACTTCCAAAAGCTCCCGGTTCTGGTGAGCCAGACAACATTCTTGGCTCTGATGCTGCTGCTATTACAGGTATGATCAATAGCAACCTTGGCCGTGCCACAGAAACCGGCGCTCCAATGTTGAATCCAGAATATCTTACACAAGTGTTGGCTTCATCAGAAGGTAAAACATATTTTGGTTTAAAAGGAACGGAAACACCAGAACAAGCCAAGCAAATGATCATCAGCAAAGTTGCAGAAAACCTTTCGAAACTAAACAAACCACAAGGCGAAGCACCAGCTAGAGTAGACATGCCTCAGTTTGATCCAAAAGTCGGTGGCCCGAAGTTTGACGACGTAAAGGGTGATTTGGCATCAGGCAAAATCAACGTGCAAGATCCACTGGTGGAAAACCGTATTCGCAGAATCCACCTTCCCGGCATTCACAGAAGCCGTTTGTGATAAAGGAACGCTACAATGCTAAAAGATAGAAAAGATCAAATCGTTTATCGCTGGCTTTTTGAACAAGAAGAAACTCCTGTTCCCGGTGATGCACCACCAGATAAACAAGTTCATATTTTTGACTTTGATGATACTTTGGGTGAAACCGACAACCCAAACGGTGTGATGTTGTATGTTGACGGCAAACCAGCACACAAAACTGCTCAAGAAGCAGAAGCATGGGTTAAATCAAAAGGCATTGGTTCAAAGGATTTACTTAAAGGTCCAAACGGACAAGCGTTTGAAAAACCAGCCGGAAAAGAAGGATTTGCTTCATATCTTTCTTCGGCTGGATTAGCAAAGCTACAAACAGAATACCCCAGAACTCAACAAAAAGTAACGCCAAACGAGCCAAAAGAGCCGGGAGAAATGTTGTTTATTGACTTCACTCCTTCATCATATGTAAATCAAAACACAACAAAACCAATCGATAGCACGATCAACAAGCTAAAACAAGCAAACTCTCAAGGTTCTGACACCATGGTTATCACGGCCCGTGCTTCAGACAAACAAAAACCCGGTGTTGATTTTGCTGGTCAACCACACGTTCCAAGCAACGCTGAAGATATGCAAGCATTCTTGGCTAAACAAGGTGCTCCACCATCTCAAGGAGTTCTTGGTGTTCAAGGTCAAAACAAAGGCAACGAAATCATCAAAAAGTTCTTTGCAGGTAAACCAGAAGAACAACAACCAGAAGAAGTTCACTTTTATGATGACTTGTCAAAGAACACAAAAGAAGTTGAAGCAGCTTTGGCAGACAAAGTTCCAGCCGAAACGTTTATATATGGTCCCGGCGAGTTTGCTCACGGTGGAGCAGATCCAAACAAACCAAACATCGCTAAACCATCGCCAAAAAAGAAAAAAGAAACTGAACCAGCGCAACAAGAACTTCCTTTAAAAGAAAGCCGCAGCTATGGAGATCGTCTTACCTTCGACGTGTCTCGTTGGCAACGTATGGCAGGAATCAAACGCTGATAACTGCTAGCTTCTCAATCTCTCCCCACATCAACACGTATTCTTTTCTTGTTGCATGATCTCCAGCAACAACCAATCCAAGAACTTCAACATACACATGACCAACATCTGATGTGTACACAGCTTTAATCAATCCTTTAAGCTGTCTGCTACTCAAAACTGCTTGGTCAAATCGATCAATACCTTTCGATATATGTTGATCGCATATGTTGTGATTTAAATGAAAAACCACGTAGCTTCCAAGGTTCAACTCTAAAAGTTGTTGTTGAATCGACTTGGCTTTCGTACCAACTTTTTTCTTGTCAAAAAGATTGCGTATATAGTTGAGCATCTGGAAAACTATATATCCTTATGTATTGCATCTCTTCTATTGGTTATGTTCCACATTCATTAGCTTTGAAAATATTGAACAGTTCAGAGTTACGTGCAAAAGGCTTCATGGGATGGAGTCAACCACCCAACGATCATTATGGAATGCTTTTTGTGCATGACACAGAACATTTACAATCTTATTGGATGCATACCGTTCCTTTTGATTTAGATTGTCTTGGATTTGACAAGGATAATCGATTGGTTGAGATCCTATCTTTAGAAGCCCTGTCAATGGCCTCTAGAGGCTTTTCTGTGCCCGTTAAATATGTAGTTGAGGTAAGGGCCGGGTGGTGTAAAGACCACGGCATAAAAGGCGGAGAAAAGCTAGTTATAAGGAAGCTATGAAACAAGTTATTGAAAAGGTGAAAAATGAAACTTTATCCACTCATATATACCAATGAAGCAGCAAGATCGGCAGAAGAGTCTTTGGAAAAAGGAGTTTTTGCTTATCTTAAACCGGGAACGTATCCAAAAGTTATTCTAATATCTGGAGACAGGCTTTTGCAAGCCATTGATTCAGTAAAAAAGAAAGCTGGATCGGAGTATGATTCTTTCGATGATTCTACCCTTGTGTGGCTCTGGCAGCAGGCAGCGGTGCCGTTGGCCCGGAAAATTGCTGGTCGTGCTGTTGTTGGAGCTGTAGGTTATAACAAAGACTCTTCTGGTGAAGATTTATACAAGGTGGATACAAGTGCTGGAGTTGCTAGTTTTGGTCCATTGGCTTATCAGCTAGCAATGTACGCAATACAACCATCTTGGCTAATGAGCGATACTTCTCTTAAGCCAGCAAGTCATCGTGTTTGGAAAAACATGTATAAGCTTTCTGAACAAGGTGTTTATGAGCGTAAATGGCTTGGAGATTATAACATTGACTTGATTTATGAACGGTATATTGGTACCGAACGTGGCAAGTTTAAGAGCTTCCTCTCCTCCTTACCTCCTCCAACCGAAGATTTATTCATAAAATGGGCAAAAGAAAACCACCCAGAAGAACCGATAGAAAACTTTGGTCAATTTTGGGCATATCGTAAAACAAGTCATGACCCTAAGATAAAAAACTTATTTGATCAAAGCGAAAAGTTTGTCGAACAAATGCGAACCGAGCGAAAGATACCAGAAGTTGCAACAAGAGAAATAATAGAACGTTCAGCAGCTTTGTTTTTTCAGCGTCTTTATGGTTCTGCTGCAAGTTATTGAAAAGGTGAAAAATGAAACTGTATTCGTTGCTATTCTTAAACGAAGGCCAAGAAATATTTGGTGCAAACGCAATATCACAAGGTTTTGTGGCTTTAAACGTACCAAGTCGTGATATGATTGTTATATTCAATCCAACCGAGTTTATGAAAGCATACGAAGAAGATAATGCTGAAGCTATGGCACATTCGTTGCGTGGTTATATGCAATATCGTGATGAAGATGAATATGTTCAAATATCTTGGTCATGTTCTGAAAAAGGTTGGGGGCCATTGCTGTATCAAATATTGTTAAAAGTTCATGAGCCTAAATGGCTTTTAAGCGATGAAAACTTGTCGGGCAACGCCGCAAACGTTTACAACACCATGTATAAACTTCCAAACCTATACCATAGGAAATGGGTAGGAGATCGGTCAAGTCGTTCTGAATGCTTGCAAACCGATAAGATCCCACAACTAGCTAACTATCCAGAAGACGATATCCAAAACGAAGAACAGTTTTTGCAATACCTTAAAGATATAAACGTTGATCCATCACAAACAGGATGCTTTTGGGCTTATAAAAAGAAAAACCATGAAGGTGCTATAGCTAAAATGCTCAATGCCGGAAACATGTTCGCAAGAAAGCAAGGAAGCGATGTTGTTGAAAAGCTAACTGATGTAGCCGCACCAGCGTTCAATCAACAGCAAAAGTGTAGAACCAGATGATGAGGAATAAATCATGAAGCTCTATCCTGTGTTATTTGAAGCACCCAAAACTCCAGAACAAGCTATAGAAGCTGAACTTGGACTTTTCGTTTATCCTGCTGACGATTTAATATCTGTTATATTGATCGATATAGAAAGATGCGAAAACATTCTCAAATCTTATCTTGAAAAGAAAGGTAACTTACCAGTTAAGAAAATCGAGCCTGTTGTTTCCCCCACTCCACCTCAACAGCTTTCAACTGGTGGTCCATATGATTCAAATCTTGCTCCTTGGAAAATAAACGAAGCTTACGAGTCCGCTGATGTTAAAAAACAATGGTTAACAACAGCCATTGGAAACCGTGCTATCGTTGGTGGTGTCGGTGTGCGTTTAGCAGATACTTGGAGAGTGAGTTATTCTGTCGCAGTTGAAAAATACGGCCCCATGCTTTATGACGTAGCAATGGCATCAATATACCCAGAATATCTTTGCTCTGATTATGACTTAACAGCAGCTTCTCAAAAGGTTTGGAACAAAATGCTTGAACGCAACGATGTTGAGAAAATACCTGTAACAGAACTTGGTGATGACGTATACATGATGGTAAGCACAAGTTTTAACGTTTCCGGCTTAACAAGTAAACAAGCAGAAGAAGCTGATAAAAGCATTGGAGATCAAGAAGCAGAACTGGATTCTGAATGGTTTGAAAACTTTGTTAACAGTTTGCCGCCAGAGGATAAAGCCAAACTTGGCCCGTTTTATGGTTTTCGTAGAAAGGCAGGCAAAGATATTTCGAAATATAACTCGCTACTTAAAGCAAGTGATGACATCATCGATATCTTTGCTGGCTCTATGAAACTTAAACGATTCGACGTGGAAGAAGCAATAGAACAAGCTGCGATACAAATGTTTAAACGCTTTTATCTCAGGAGAAAATGAACACATGAAACTATATCCAATCATATACCTTAACGAAGCAGCTCCAACAGCAACCGAAGCTATTGGCAAAGACGTTGCGGCGATTACTAGCGATGACTATGCAGACTGGGAAATGGAATCACCAAGCGAGCATAGCATCGTTTTGATCGATGTAGGTCGAGCAAAAAGCATAATGCAGCCCGGAGGACGACCCGCCTCGGCAGGTCGCCATTCGTGGGCCGCCTCGCCGTGGCCGGGCATCCGGCAACGGGCCGGAGGAATGAGCGAAAGCGACACCTATACCATAAGCAAACTCATCGCAAATCGAGCAGTTGTTGGATATGTTGCATACTCTGACAGCGATGAAAATCTGTGGAAAATCGACGGTAGTGCTGGCGTGGCGAGTTTTGGACCATTGGCATATCAACTAGCGATGTGGTCAACTGGTGGTTGGCTAGAAAGTGATACTTCTCTCAAGCCAGCAAGTCAAAGAGTTTGGCAAAAAATGTATGAGCTTTCTGAACAAGGTGTATACAAGCGTAAATGGCTTGGTGAATGGAATGAATCTCATCTCTCAGAACGTATGCATATTGGTCGTGCTCCCCAAGATCTAGGAGAGTATATAACCAAAGTCGAGAACGGAGAAATAGATTACGAAGACGAACAAGCTTTCCTAAGTTGGTTACAAGAAAACAACTTAAAACCAGAAACTTATGGTTGGTTATGGGCTTATCAACTAGTTTCGCATGATTCAAACACTCGCAGTTTGTTTGACAAAGGCAAGCAACTAATCAAAGATTTAAGAGAAATATATCCTCAGTTCACCGAAAAAGATCTTGGTTGGTTGTTTTCCGATGCTGCGGGCAGAAAGTTTTTTCGTAGACTCTACGGTGGAAAAGCTAGTTATTGATAGCAGAAATAACATGAAACTTTATCCAATCATATATCTCAACGAAGGTATGCGTACACCAGAAGAAGCTTTGGAAAAAGGTGTTGTTGCGATACAAACACCAACCGGTGTCGCCGGAGGTCAGTTTGTAAATCTTGTTTCAAAAAAACGTATGCTAGATTTGCTCGAAAAAAACAAAACCTTGTTAAACAATCCAACAGAACGCTTAAAGTTGGTGTTTAAAGCTGCCAACCGTGCTATTGTTGGTAGCGTTAGTTTTCGATCTACACACGTTCAAGGTGTAACCAAAATCAACACAAGTGCTGCGGTTAATAAATTTGGACCTCTTGCTTATCAGTTAGCAATGCATTACATAAAGCCAAAATGGCTTTGTAGTGATGGAAGCCTAACAGCCGAATCAGCAAAAGTGTGGCAGGAAATGTACACACGTACAGAACTCTATGAAAAAAAATGGATGGGTGATCTATCAGGAGATTCTACCAAACTCATTAATGATCGATTGAACGCTGATGAAAACAAAGACTATATCGATTTACCCGACGACATGGTAACCGACGAAGCGTATATGACACAAGAACTTGGTGACATGTCCAAATATGGATATCTTTATGTTTATCGTTTAGCTAAACCTATTCCTGCATTGCAGGCTGTTTTCGATCAAGGGGAAGCGTTTCTTGACGAACTCGTTGACAGAGGATTCGACGCTGCTTTAATCAAACAAATCATTAGTGACAGCGGCGATGCATTTTTTGAAAGGAGATACGATTGAAACTATATCCAATCATATACCTTAACGAAGGTATGCGTACACCAGAAGAAGCGTTGTCGAAAGGTGTGGTTGCAATCAAAAAATCAGCTGGTAGCGATAAAGTTGCAGCAATCGATTTGCTTTCTATTGAGAGAACTTTAAATATCGCAAAAAAACACAAGCCATGGCAGATCGTTGACGGCGAGCATTTAGCTAAACGTGCATTTGTTGCTTCGATTGTATATGAGTTTGTTAGTGAAGATATCTACAAAATCATTGGCAGCGCAGGAGTTTCAAGTTTCGGACCATTAGCTTACCAAATGGTAATGCAAGAAATAATGAAGAATGGTGGATGGCTTGCGTCTGATTCAATGCTTAAACCTGCAAGTCAAAGAGTTTGGCAAAAGATGTATGAGCTTTCCGAACAAGGTGTATACAAACGTAAGTTTTTGGGAGAGGTAAACAAAAAGCATATCAGTATGCGTCAATTGATTATACCATCTGAACTAAAATCCGTTGCAGGCATTAATGACGCTATAAGCGACTATTACAAAACAAGCTACAAAATGACAAATGACGGTTTTATAGCTTATTTGGATGCACTATCCCTAAAACCACAAACTTATGGTTGGATGTGGGCATACCAACTTGAATCTCCTAACTCAAACATTGACGAACTTTATAGAAAAGGTGAAGAGTTGGTTGCGCAAATAAAAAATATAACGGGATTTGACGATAAAGTTACACATGACATGATCGAGGATGCTGGTGAAAAGTTTTTTGATCGTTTATACGGTGGCAAAGCTAGCTATTGACACAAGGAAATCTAAATGAAGCTGTACCCCATTATGTATCTTCATGAAGGTATGCGGACACCAGAAGAAGCGTTGGAAAAAGGTATTGCGGCCATATCACACAAGTATGCAACCAGCGTTGGAGCTATAGTGTTGCTTTCTACCAAAAGAACGTTAAAGTACGTACAAAAAAATAAAGCATTAGATGGTTTAGAACAACGAGCAGTAGTTGCATCGATCAACTATAGGCTGATTCAAGGAGATCTCTACAAAATCAATTACAGCGCAGGAGTTTCAGACTTTGGTCCATTGGCATATCAAATGGTAATGCAAGAAATCATGAAAACTAACAATGGATGGTTGGCTTCTGATGAAAATCTTAAGGAAGCCAGCAAAAGAGTTTGGCAGAAAATGTATGAGCTTTCTGAACAAGGTGTATACAAGCGCAAATGGTTAGGTGATTGGGATATCGGCGGGGGAGATCGGACACGGCATCCATTCAGCAGACGAACACATTTAGGTCAAGATTCATCGTTGTATTACGAAGGTATGAAAGATAAGAAGTACGATGGTTCTGAAGCTGATTTTTTAAAATACTTAAGCGAACATAATGTAGCACCATATGAGTATGGATGGCTTTGGGCTTACCAACTTCAATCATTTAATCCAAAATTTGAAGAGCTTTATGAAAAAGGTGAAGAGTTACTTTTGCAAATCGAACAAATCATCAAAGGTGTAAGAATCAATAACGTTCGTAATGTTTTGCTTTCGGGAGAAAACTTCTTTGGTCGTATGTATCACTCATAAAAGTCTTTGTCCAGCTCTGGTGAATCTGTTTTAACAGGCTCATTTGGATCTTCTAAACCCTGCCACAATCCCGGCATAGCCGGACCCTCAAAGTCTGGTTTGTGCATCGCTCCAAAGCTTTCTTGAATATCATGTTCATATTCCAGAGTCACTTCTAGTCTTGGAATAGAATCATCAGCTATTTCAGCTTTGGTTGCTGGACGTACATCATCTAGAGTACATACCATCCATTGCCCGTCTGGCCCATGACACAATACCCCAGTATCACGAAATGCACGAAGTATTCTACGTTTCTCTTCTGGAGAGATATCAAGCTTTTCTACTTCGAAGTCTTTTGGTTCATAATCGGTATATTCAACGTGTGGCATTTCTTGAAGAGCTAAAGCATCTGGATTGTGTACAGCAGGAGAAGCTGAAATAACTTTTCCTTTTTTGCGACGTTTTACTTTTTGTCCCGGTTTCATACCAAGAGGTAGTTGCATACCACCACTGATTTGACCAGAAGGGGCTAAACTAGCTCCTCCTGCGCTGATAGCCATTGCTTCTTCTATCGCTGCGTCTTCATAAAGAAAGCTTTTTAGTTTGCTCATGCGATATAACTATCAACCCTCACAAGCTTTGCATTCTGTAGATTCACGCTTGTATTCTCTGCTTCCACTATCTCCTCTAATCACAGAGCTCGTTCTGAGATAATACAAACTATTCAATCCTTCAGCGTGAGCCATCAAATGCACTTCATGAATATACTTCGGATCAGCATTCTCTGGGAAGAATAGATTAAGAGATTGGCCTTGATCAATCCAGCGTTGACGTTGACCAGCAAGCTTAACCAAAGTAAACTGGTTAAGCTCTCTAGCCGTTAGAAACACTTCTTTTTCTTCTGCTGTTAGAAAGTCTAGATGCTGAACTGAACCATTCTCACGTTCAATGCTTTTCCATACTTCATCTGTGTTCTTTCCCTTTTTCTCTAGAAAAGCAACAAGAGTTTTGTTTTGTTGAATAATGGTTCCTTTGGCACTTTTTTGAACGAATACGTTAGCTGCCCAAGGTTCAATGCTGGGAGAAACGTTTCCAGAGATAAGCGAGTTAGAAACGGTTGGAGCAAGCGCAATAAGGTGGGTATTACGTCGTCCAGAGCCAACACACCACTCTGGTTCACCATATTCTTTTGCGAGCTCTGTAGAGGCTTCTAGAGCCTTTTGTTGAAGTCCAGAAAACATTGCTGCATTAATACGAAACGCATCAAATGAATCTAGTGGAATCATATGCTCTTGAAGATATGTGTGAAAGCCCATAGCTCCAAGACCAATAGCTCTGCCTTTTTCTGCTGAACGAACTGCTCGCTCGAATCCGTTAATCTTGGAAGCCTTTGCAATAAACTCTGTGAGAATACCATCAAGAAACCATGTGGCAAGTTTTACTGCATCGGTATTCTTCCATTCATCCCAACGAGCAAGGTTCATGGACGAAAGACAACACACGAATGAATGATCATCGTCTGTATGAAGAAAGATCTCGGTACAGATGTTCGAACCCTTTACATCAAGGTTTCTTTCTTTATAGCAATCTGGACGATTGCGTGACACGTTATCTGTGAAGAAAAGATAAGGTTCACCTGTTTCCATACGAGCCTTTAGAATCTCGCTCCACTTTTCTCTTGCTTCTTTATCTCCAGCTTTTGCCCGTGCAATGAAATCATCGGTAATGCAAATACCATGATGTGTGTTTAGGCACTGACGGTTTTGATCACCTTCTGGTCTACGCATACGTAGAAATTGCCAGAAATCACCATGATCTACTGGAAGATAAGCAGCAGAAGCTCCTCTGCGTACACCACCTTGAGAAACACCAATAGTAGTAGAGTCTTGAATCTTGATGAATGGAACAACCCCTTCTGACTTACCGTTGCCACGAATGGTTGCTCCTTGTGGACGTACACCATTCCAGTGAACGCCAACACCACCACCATTCTTTGTCATGGCAGCAAGCTCATGCATAGAACTCATAATACCGTCTATAGAGTCTGGAACGGCAAGAGAAAAGCATGAGATAGGAAGACCTCTTGTTGTACCGGTATTGGCAGCTACAGGTGACGCAAGACCTAACCAGTTATTCCACATAAGCTCAAAAAACTTTGGAGCAAGTTTTATTTTACCAAGGTGTCTAGCAGAAGAGTTAGAAACACGTTGCCACATTTGACGAGGTGTTTCTCCTGCAAGAAGATATGTTCCACGAAGCATTCGATAGCTTTCTTCTGTAAGCCATTCTGGTGCATCGTTTTCTGCTTTAAGTTTTTGTAGTTCTTCTGCTGTAGACATATTCATTTACTTTCTTCCCATATATTAGAGAAATCAACGTGACCCTTGGAGTAGCTTGTAACTTTTTGAGCGAAGAAATCTGTATGTTCAACTCCAGCGGTCATAAGATCAAACCATGCCATACGCTTGATAGCTTCTTGGTCAATGTTCTTCCAGTTCATTTTTAGTCCAAGTTCACCAAGCTTTGTGTTTGCACGATAACGAATAAACTGCTTGATATCCTTGGCATCGATACCTTCTATTTTACATCCTTGAAAAACTTTGTCAATGAAATCATCTTCAAGTTCGATAGTAACACGGGCAGCTTCGTAAATGCTTTTCTTTACTTCATCTGTCCACACTTCTGGGTATTCTTTGATAAACTCACGGAACAACCAGCATCCTGCCTCACTGTGCAAAGATTCGTCTCTAACAGACCATGAAATAATCTGTCCCACTCCCTTAAGCTTGTTCCATCTGGAGAAGTTAAACAATATTGCAAAAGACGAGAACAAAGAAACTCCTTCTGTAAAGCCAGAAAAGATAGCAAGCGAGCGGGCGATATCATGTTTATCGTTTCCTTTCACATCAATCAAACGATCAATCTTTGCCTTGGCTGTTGGTTCTTGAAGGAACGCATCATATTCTGTTAGGCCAAGTGAATCATTAAGGTAAGCATAACCAATCGTGTGAACAGTTTCCATGTTACCAAAGGCTGTACCCATCATAACGATTTCTGGATGTGGAAACCACTTAGCAATCTTTGTGGTCCAATAATCGTTCACAACAAGCTCGGTTTGAATAAAACCTTTAAGAACACCACCAACAACTTGTTTTTCTTGTGGTGTAAGGTTTTCTGCCCAATCTTGAATATCTGAAGCCATTTGAACTTCTGATGGAAGCCAATGAGCTTGCTGTTGCTTTAGCCAGAAATCATGTGCTTTGTCATACAAAAACGGCTTATAAGTTATGCGCCCATCTAACAACATATACGTACCTTATCTTTCAGTGATTTTGATTCAGCTTGGTTAGCTGAAACTTTTCTTTGCTTTTCTTGATAGCTTCTTTGAAACGGCTTACAGTATCGTCTTGCATACGTTCTTTTTCTGTTTCCATTTCAACTTGAAGTCCTTCAACTTCATCAGCTGTCAAAACACGAAGCTTGCTTCTTGCAGTATCAACGTGAACCTTGAACTGCAAACCATCGACTCCAAACCGGTTCTTGGCTACGAACAATGTGCCAAGACCTGTTGCCTTTTGTGTACTCAAACGTTGTAGACCAAGAACAAAATCTGCTTCTGCTGCTTGACCATAGCTTTCTGCCATGTTTGTAAGATCTACAATGTCACTCTTTGCACCATCCTTGTTTGATTGCAACGCAGTCCATACAGGGCAGTCAAGTTCTTTTGCCATCTTTCGAATCTCTTGAATCACGTATTGCATTTCCAGACGTGGCAAATCATAACGTTCTGTTGAACGAATAATCCCAGCATAGTCGATCAAAACAAGGTCTGGCTTAATGCCCTTGTAACTCATTTTCTCAATGTGAGATTTAATGGTGTTACAGGTAATAGAACGTGCTGGAAACTCTTTAATGATAAGTCTACCAAGATTTTCTTTGTTGGCTTCAAAATATTCCTTGATAATATCTTGAGCATCAATACAATCACTGCTGTTAATCTCTGTTAGGTGACTGTCATAACGAATACCTACATAACGTTCGTTAAGTTCCATTGTGTAGTGATAAACGTTTTTACCCTTGAGCAACGCTTGAGCACCAAAATGTGTAAGCAAGTGAGATTTACCCACGCCAGACGGAGCAACAACAATACCAATCTCACCAGCACCTAGTCCACCAGCCATCACCTTCTTTTCATCTAGTTCAGCAATACCGGTAGCAATAGGATGACGATATGTGACACTATATCGTGCTTCAATATCATTGTTGTAGTCATGGCCGGGAGAGCTAGACATTCCCGCAGCGATAGCTGTTTTCATGATATCAACAACAGTTTCATACTTGTCTGTTAGAATGATATCAACAGATTCAGACAACGCCTTCTTGAGAAGCTGTTGACGGCAAAAGGTGAAAGCTTTTTCTTTAACCCAAGGAAGGTCATTCATTTCTTCGCTGCGAATAACCTTTTGTAGAAAGCCATGACATTGCTCACGAAGAACAAGATCAGAGTTGTTGCTTAGTTCATCTTTGATAATAGTAATAAGAAGTTCCATTGTAGGAAACTCTTTGTAGCTGTGATAATAACTGATATATTTGTTCGCAATCAGTTTAAGGTAAACAGGTTCAAGGCATTCATCTACAGAAAATACTTCAATGAACTGTGTTGCCCAGTTTCGGTCTGTGAGAAGTGCTTGCAGAACTTTCTCTTGAAAGCTTTTGCCGAGGTTACCAAATCCTGCTGTGTTTGTTTTTGTCGAAGACATATGCTGCTCCATTCCTATGAGAACTATCTTACCTAATCTATCAGGGTATATTCGGAAACTAAAAGGGTTGGCAACATCGTTGGTAGATGTAACTATCATCTACTTCAAAGGTTGCCAAAGATTATCGAACTAGCGTTTTTGCCATGGTAAACGTGAAATCTAAATCGTTTGTTAGCGGAATATCAGCCCCAGTGAACGTTTTTATAAAACCCAACTTATCTGCAACAGGTTGAAAATTTTCTACCTTGTAATCTACCTTGCTTATCTGATTTGCCGCCAAACAGCTTGTATCCAAATACATCAACTGCCAGTTCCTTGCTACAACAGAGGAATGACTAACAATGTCACTAAAACATTTCAAAGGCTTTTTGCTGGCTTTTATTTCGTTGTTAGCGGCTTCAAGCAGCCAAGCTTGATCTAGATCCACATCATCTCTTGCAAAGTCTTTAAAACGGCTTGTAATGGTTTTAAAACCTATGCCGGGAACTCCGTCAAGGTTATCGCTGGTATCACCAATAACCGAACGTGCAAGAGTAATGTTTCTTGGCGACACCCCGAAGTTTTTCAACACATAATCAGAATCGATCAATATCTTTCTTGCTGGATCAAAGATTCTTACTGTTGAATCCTCCAACAACTGATAAAAGTCTTTGTCGCTGGACACAACTATTTTGGTGCAAGCTTCGTTTTGAAACTTACGTTTTACAAGATATGCAATAATGTCATCGGCTTCTGTGTCTTGCACATATACCTGACAAACAGGTAAATGACCTCAAGCTTTGCTTACAAGTTGTAACTGATAAACCTTGTTCTTCATGTTGCTATTAGGATTGAACTTGCCATCGTTGCGATACATTTCTTGCAACCCTTTGTTGGTTGCACGATTGGCTTTGTATTCAGAATAAATGTGTTTGCGTCGAGGAGAAGGCCCACCTTGCTCCCATATAACAAACACACGATCTGGATGAAGCTGGGATATAAGCTTGCCAAGACCACGAACAAATCCAGTAACCCCACCAACCAGTTCACCGCTAGCTGTTACAGTTTCATTAACCATAAAGTTACGAGTGAAATAGTTTAAACCGTCAATCACAAGAATAGGTTTTGATATCATAGTAACTCCAAATGGTTTTCATTAATGTCGGTTGTTGCAAAAGCTATGTAGCCCACTTCACCATCACCACGTAGTATTTTTGTATACACTATAATCCATTCTATATTTTGTTGTGGTTGCCCTGTAAACACTCCAAACGTTCCCAAATGAATGCCAATCGGTTCATTATATCTAAACTGAGCCCATCCCATGCTACCAAAACTGTCGCCTATACCTTCTTCTAGAACAGAAGCTTCTTCTAGTGAAAACGGCGGAAATGACTTCAAAACTTGAATCGCTTGTAATCCGTTATATGGTTCGAACATTGGATTGTTAAACCATGGTGTTCGAACCACGTAATCTTTGTATTCCGATTCGATTAGCTTGTTTAGATCATCACATTTCCATCCTTGTGAGTTTAACGTTACAGACCTTCCTTCAATTCGTGACATGTTTAAAAACTGAAATCCTTTAATGAACGTTCCCGGTTTTAAGTCAAAAAGTTCTTTGGCCAACATATCACGCCCCTGTTGAACCAAAGCCGCCCGCACCTCTGTCCGTAGAAGTTACAACATCAGTCTCAACAAAATCAACCTTATACGTTGGACTGTTTGCAAATATTTGTTGAATCACCAACTGAGCAACTCGTTCCCCCTGCTTTACTTGATAAGGTTGTTTTGAAAGATTGGCTAGAACAACATTAATCTCTCCTCGGTAGTTTACATCTACTGTACCCGTAACTGGAAACACGAGCTTTCTAGAAAGTCCAGAACGTGAACGTACATCAAGGTAATACGCATTGCCATCTGAATCTACCAAAGGACAATCTGCCAACTGCAATCCAGTTTTAACCATGGTTACTTCACCGGCAGGAAGAACCGTATCTTCTACGGCTGTAATGTCAAAACCAGCATCGCCAACCTCATGAGCGTGTTTTGGCATCGTGGCATTAGGACTAAGCTTCACAAACTTGATAACTAACTCTTTACGACTTGTCATGTATCATTACCTCGTTGATCAACCATAACAAGTGCAAAAGCCAGATATCAAACAAAAACAAAAAGGCCGGTTACTTTCGTAACCGGCCTTTCTGATTGTCTAGGCTGGTCTAGCCAGCGGGCTCTCAACGCTTGCGAGTACGAGCCTTGACAGGGGTTGCAGGAGCAGCGGGAGCCGCAGGAGCAGGTGCCGCAGCCTTGGGAGCAGGAGTGTTACCAGCAAGCACCCGAACCAGAAGCTCCTCGATATGACCATGCACCTTGAAGGTATTAGCACGGTTAGCATTGAGAGACTTCCAAGAAGCCATGAGAACCTCGGCAGGAGCATCCTTCATGTAAGCACCGAACTGCGCAGCCTCGGAATCAGTCAGAACGTGAGACTTGAGCTTGTGATCGAGCTTGCCCATGATATCGATGAACTTCGCATGACGCTTGGCATCATCCTTGGGAAGACGAGCCTTGGTGCCCTTCCAATCCTTGAGAACATCCTCCGCAGAGATATCGAGGCCACGCTCCTTGACGAACTTCCAGAAAGCGTTGGCAGCCTCGAAACCAACCATGCTAGCAGCCATGTGGCAGAACACAACATCCTCCGGGGCATCGTAAAGACCCGACTGAGTGAGCTCTGCATCAAGGTTACCCCAAGCACGACGGTCAGGGTACTTCTTGTTAGGCTCGCAAGTATCCTTGTACTCAAGGTACTTCTCATTGCTACGGATGAACTCCACAAGAGCCTGATTGCAGTGCTCATTAGCCCAATCGAGCCAATCCTGCGTAGTGGGATCGAGATCGACAACAGCGTAACGAGACAGAGCAGCAGGGTCCATCGGAGTAACGTCATACTGGTCACCGACGTTTACCGCAACCATGATGCGAGTACCATCATGCAGAAGGTTACCATCGAAAGCCTTGCTATCCGCAAGCTGGAAGGTAGCCTGTTCAACACCCTTGATCGCACGGTTAAGCTCATCGAGGAAGAGCACGCACGGGAACTCGCAGGTAGCCAGAAGCCACTCGCAAGCACGGAACACCGTGCCACCACGGTTACCCTCGAAAGGAATACCCGTGATATCACCCTCGGTCATCTGCGACAGACGACGCTCCACAACCGGGATACCCATGTCATGGTGCCACACGTTGCGAGGCATATCCGCATAAGCAGGATTGCTACCGTTACGCTTCCAGAACGAAGCGATTGCCTTGGCAAAGCCAGAATCCTTGCCAAGAGCAGCGGTCACCCGCTCGCAGTTACCACGATCCATGTAGAAATCGTGACGAAGTTCGCTGGCAATCTGATAGACCACCTGTGACTTGCCGATACCGTGACGACCACGAAGCATGGTCGCACGATTCGCAGAGAATCGCTTGAAGAGGTTCTTGGTGGACTTGATATCGAGAGTGAGAGCGGAGAGAGCCATTTGTTTGTTTCCTTAGCCTTTCTAGAACCAGTATAACAGTAAGTTGCGATTTTCTAAAACTTATTTATTTTTTTTTGTTTTTGGCTGAAATACAGGGGTTTTCAGCTGTTTTGAAGTTCAAACCATTCCCAACCGTTGACCAAATCCTCTTCTGCAAGATTTGTGGCAAAACGAACGGCCCCGTTACGAGCAAGGGGATCGCAGTTTGTACACACAGAGAACAAAGGCTCCTCGCCGACATAGAAGGTCGATCCTTCGCCAGCTTCTTGACATTTCTCGCAAGTTACTTCTTCCGGCCAAAAATACTGGAACACAGCAATACTCCTTTCACGCACGCCTAACAGCCTTGTCTTCCTTGCCCATCTTAACAATCAAGTCACCGGGACGGGCCGCAGAGATATCACCAGTTTCGGTAATAACCCACATAACCTTGGTACCAACCACGGCACCCATCTTGGGAGCATAGCCGTCAGTCATGATGATACATGCACTGTACTTACCCTTGCGCTTGCTGTCGTTGAGGTAACGCTGTACAGCATCGAAATCGGTACCACCACAGCGAGTACGAGCCCACTTGAAGTTCTTGCCGTTTGTGACCGACTGAAGGCTATTCTCATCCATCTCGGTATCAAAGTTAATGATATCGATCTTGCCTTCCTTGCTGGCAGCAAAAGTCTCTGCAAGAAACCGACGCACATCATCGTCACTAACCGACCCAGATTGATCGATAGCACAGAGAATGTTGGCAATGGTGCTACGCTTGGCTCCCGGCATCATGTACGGAAGACGCTTGTTGATACGCTTCATGGTGCTGTTACGCTCCATGCTACGAGTGCGACCGATAAACATACGCAGAATGGCCTTCCAATCAAGCTCATTCTTCAGAAGCTTCTCGATCTGAGAGACAACCTCGGAAGGGATAGAGCCCCACGAAGCACGCTGCTGCGCAGCCTTGGCACCCTTCTCGATCAACTCACGAACCTGCTCACGCATGATATCACGAAGTTCGTCGGGCACATCACCCCAACCACCGTGACCGTCGAGAGATTCACCATCCTCGTTGCCAACCTCAAGGGTATACTCACCCTCGTCATTGGTCTTGCCGTTTTGCTCGGCATATTCTTCCAAACGAGCCATGTACCAATCGGCACTCTCATGCTTGGGAAAGCTCTTGATAAGAGCCGCAAGCTTGGGATCATCCGACTTGGGAGCACGACCGGGCATAAGACAGAAATCGGGGAGCTTGTCGCCGCCGATAATCGAGTTGATGGCAAGATCGGTAGCAACGTTCCACAGACGAGAACGCTTGCGATCCGCAACGCTGCGCTCTGCAATATGCATGAACGCAACGTGAAACATCTCATGCATAAGCACACCAATCCGCTGCTTGGTAGGAAGGGAACGCATGAAATCAGGGTTATATCCCATCTTGATATTACCCTGCTTGTCTGCACAAACGTAGGCAGTATCTACCTTCCAATCCGCAACCTTGGGAATATGCATAGACATACCTCCAAGAAACGGCTCCTCTTGCATGAGTTGAATGAACTCACGATCAAAACGATATTCCTCGGAGGGAACGTTGGGATCGGGCTCATGCCGCACGTTGAGAGAAGTGACCTTGTTGCTGGTGTTGTCGTTCTTGGTTTCCATACTATTATAATATCATGTATAACTAGGAATCTAAAACAAATAAAAACCCCGGCAAAACAAGGGTTTCCTGTTAAGCCGGGGTTGTTTAAGGTGTTAAAGATTGATATCAGTCTACTGGAATGTTACGAGGTTGTTCTGATGCTTTGATTGGACAAAGCACAGTAAGAATTCCATCTTTGCATGAAGCGGAAATGGCGGATATATCTACTTTGCTTCCAAGCCGATATGTAAGTGTTTTCTTGTTTTTTTCTGGGCGTTGTAGGGTAATCACAAGTTGTGATCCTTTTGTTGCCAAGGATACATTTTCTCGACTATAACCGGGAACTTCTATGGTTAGTTTGCATGATCCATCTGCTTCATGAGTTACTTCATCTTGCAAGTTGTACAAGTGAGATTCCCATGACGAGTTACGAGGAAAATTAAAGATATCGAAATATGGTGCTAGTGTTGACATTTTTTTCTCCTTGTTGCGCTGGCTTTTCACACCGGCAATCTAAAACCAGTATACACACCGAAAAAAACATGTCAAGGGGTTGTATTTATTTTTATTGGAGAATTTTTTATGGAACTGCCAAACGACGTACAAACATTTATCGACACTGTTGGAAAAGAATATGGCAACGTAACAATCAAACCAAAAAGCTCATCACAACTAATGAAAGCTATTGGTTGGTTTTTTAGTGTAACAAAAATCTCTCCAGAGTTTATGACACGTTATATTACCACCATTGGAAACACTGTTTACTTTCCAGATGAAATGTTAGCAAATCCAAACAGTGAATCGATGCTAAGAGTTGTGGTGCATGAAACCATACACGTTGCTGACTCTAAACGCTTTTCTGATCCACTCTTCAAGTTCTTGTATCTCTTTCCTCAATCACTCGCTTTGTTGGCGTTGTTAAGCGTTTTAGCCGTTTGGAAAATAGGTTTCTTGTGGTGTCTTCTTTTCTTGCTGTGTCTTGCACCAATACCTGCACCATTTCGTTATTGGTTCGAACTAAGAGCTTACAGAACAAGTATTTTGTTTGCGAGAAAAGACGACAAGTTAACCGATGAACAAATGATACCAATATATGAATGGATAGAAAAACAACTTTGTACCAATCTTTATTACTGGACATGGCCGTTTCCAAAAACAGTTAGAAAACACCTTGAAGATGAAAGCTTTATGGATTCCGGCATATACAAGAAAATATCGGGATGGCTAGCTATACGACGCATTGTTCGAAAAATATCAACTGCAAAAACAATCTAGTGGAACATAACCAATAGAAGGAAGCATAGACACCGTGAAGTATCAAAAAATATTGCTACAGATTATCGAAGAAGAAATCGACAGATATTTGCTGGAACAAGCTCCACCCCCGCCAGCACCTGCACCTCCAGCTACACCACCGGCAGATCCTTCGGCTCCGGCAGATCCAAATGCATCGCCTCCAGCAGAAGAAGAAGAAGAAACAAGTGACGATGAAGATGATGGTAAGATAGAAAAAACCATTAAGTCTCTTGCTGCAAAAACTCCTATTGATATCAAAAAAACCATTCTTTCTGCTTTGCAAAATGGTGCGGAAAAAGCTGACACAGAAGCTTTGGTTGCTTACGTGAAAAAGAAAGAAGAACCAGAAGAAGATTCAGAATCATCAGCTGACCTCGACACAACAGAAGAAAAAGTTCCAGAAAATATAAAAAAAGCAGTCAAGCACATCATTAAAACGTTCAAGTTTAAAGTGCCAGAAAAAGCAGAGAAAAAAGCTGAAGAACAAGAAGAAAAAGAAGATGAAGGTGATGAAGCAGAAGAAAAACCTGCGGCCCCCACCACCGCCGCAGCTGCACCTGCTGCGCCACCATCTCCGCCTCCTGCTGCACCTGTGAAAGAATCTAGATTGCAAACCAGTTTGCGAGAATATTTAATGTACAAGCAGTTAAGCCAGAAGGTGAGAAGTTAACGTTATGAAAAAGCAGCTTACGCACAAACAACTTAAAGCTATTATTAAAGAGTGTGCTTGTGAAGCTATGAAAGATGCTGGTATGCCAGCAATCAAAATGATTAAGCTTGGCGAGCCAGAGATTAAAGCTGGATTGTTTCCCGGTATGGATGACGATCATCATGATGATTCTCACTGGGATGATCACGACCAAGGTGAAAAAAGCATGATTCTTGCCAACCTTGCTAAAATGTCAGATAAAGCTTTAGAGCTTCGTGATTTGGCTGCTGGCGTACCCGACAACGAAGAATGGGTTCAAGAAAAGATTGCTGTTGCTTCTGCGATGATAGATTCGATTTACAACTACTTAAAATACAAGCAAGACTGATAAGAGGTGTTAAATGCTAACCGAAGATAAACTCAAACGACTTGTTTCTTTAATGGTTGAACGCAAGATTCAAGTGCTCAAAGAAGGTAAGAAGTTTCAAGCCATTCGTTCTTTGACCATTCAAGCACAACAAACTGCAATGAAATTCGAAGAAGACATTGTTGATGCTCTTGAACTAAAAGACCCAGATGAACTTTCAGACGACGAACAACAAATCTATGCTCAAGCAATGGCAGACATGCACAGCAAAATGATTGAAGCTGTTGTTCATGCTTCTGAAGTTGTAAAAAACCTTTCCGAACGTCAAAAAGAACCAGAAACCAAAAAAGCTGGCAAAGCTTCTTCTGCCGCATCTGGTAACACTGTAGAAAAAGATCTTCCTACTCTTTGAACATTCTTAACCAATACATTGAAACTCTGGTATGCTAGTATAGTTGTATTTACTAGCACCGGAGTAAACATATGTCCATGACAGAAGAAGAGTCAAGAGAACTTAAGAACAGTATTTTTGCTGCCCAACAAGCGGCTCAAGGTGGTTTGCCAAATGTACAAGGTATGCCAATACAAACAGCAGCGCAAGCTGCAAAGCAAGCCATTGGATTTGATCTACCAGTAGCAGAAGTACCTTTGCCATCAAAAGGTCTTGTATATCCTGATGGTCCACTAGCAGGAGCTGAAACCGTTGAACTAAAACCAATGACAGCAAGAGAAGAAGATATTCTTATGAACAGAACTCTTGTTCGCAAAGGTACTGTTTTTAGCGAGCTAATCAAAAGTTGCTTGATCGATAAAAACATTGATGTTAACTCAATGATTTCTGGTGATCGTAACGCACTTATGATTGCTGTGCGTATTACAGGCTACGGTGCAGAATACGCAGTAAAGATTTCTTGTCCTTCTTGCGAAGCACAACAAGATTGGACACTAAATCTTGAAGATCTTCCTGTTAAAGAACTTGATCTAGAAAAACTTAAACAAGTTGCTCCCGGTCAAAATGCATTTGAGTTTGTTCTCCCATTTTCCAAAAAAACAGTTATCTTTAAGTTCCTCACTGGAAAAGAAGAAGAAAGAATTCTTCAAGATATCGAAGCCAAGCGTAAGAAGGGAATTGTTCAAGAAAACCTTGTAACAACCAAGCTTATGAATAGCATTGTTGCCATTGAAGGCAATGCTGAACGTGGCTTCATCAATCAGTTCTGCCAACATATGCCAGCCAGAGATTCATTGGCTTTGCGCAAGGTTCTTGATGAATCAGAGCCCGGTGTGGATATGAGCTCTGATTTTACATGCAATAGTTGTGGACACACGGAGGTACACGCCGTTCCACTCGGCCCCAGCTTTTTTTGGCCTAACGCCAAATGACGTTGAAGCAGTTCTACTTGAGCCAATGTTTTTGCTGGGCTACTATTACGGAATGACTTACTCTGAATATCTAAACTTCCCAGTAGCTTACAAACGTTGGCTCATAGAACGTATCAACAAAGAAATCACCAAGGCATCAGAAAAACAAGCCGATATTCCAAGCAAAGCTCCACATCATAACGTTCCAGATGTTAGAGCAATGACAGGAAAAGCAAGGCAGTTCGTCAACCCAAGAACACAACGTTTTACGTGACTTGAAAAAACCTGCCCTCTCTAGTTTTACATAACTGATTTGATGTTACATACTCAATCAACACTATGTCACATCATTTCACTTATACCATTGGTATACCTCTTCCTCAAGGTGGAGAACTCTATCAGTTCGATGGAGAACGATCCAAGCTAGGTTCAACAGAACTTCCTGTTGGACAGTTTTATCTTACTCGACCATTAGTACCAAATAATCCATTAACCAATGCCAGAAAAGACACAAGGTTTGGCAAGTTGATTGTAAGACAATATGATCGATTTGATAACCTTATGAGAGTTGTTGAATATCTGGATGTTAAGGTGCTGAACTTAATAGATGGTCCAGACCTTATCTTGGAGTTTACATACAAGCCATGAGCAAAACAATAAATGGAATCTTGACAGTTTATTGCGGACCTATGTATGCTGGTAAAACAACTGCTCTTATTGCTGAACTTGAAGCAGGTATCGAAGAGCAGAAAAATATTCTTGTGATTAAGCCAGTTATTGACAATCGTTACGGTGAAGAAGATATTGTTTCACATGATGGAACATCTCTTCAAAAAACAACAGGTCACAAAGTTCGACGCTTAGGTGTTTTAGAGTTTTTAGAAAAACAAGATTTAGAAAATGTTGGCTTGCTGCTTATTGATGAAGCTCAGTTTTTTGGTGTGCTATGCACAACTTACATAAGCGAATATCTCAAAGCTGGGATTGATGTTGTTGCTGTTGGATTAGATTTGGACAGTGAAGGCAAACCATTTGGTTCTATGCCACATCTATTGTCTCTTGCGAACAACGTTTACAAGCTAGCTGGTGTGTGTTCTGTTTGTGGAGATGAAGCTACAAGAACCTTTAGAAAGCTAACCGTTAGCTCTACAGAGCAAGTGTTGATTGGTGGAAGTGAAACATATGAGCCACGTTGTTTAGCTCATTGGGTTGAAGGTCAAAAAGAAAAACTTAAGTTTTTTAGCTGATTATCACCACTTACGGCAAGACCAGTTTTCACAACTCCACTAGTTATAGTTAGGAGTTGTTATGTATAAGATTTACATCATTAGAAATACGATAAACAATAAGCTCTATATCGGTCAAACAAAACTATCTTTGCGAACGAGATTCGTCGGGCATAAAGCTAAAAGCAATAATGGGTCGAAGACTGCAATCCATTCTGCTATGAGATTGCACGGTATAGAAAACTTCCAGATAGAGTTGATTTGTGAATGTGAAACTATTGAAGAAGTTAATCAAAAAGAGATTGAATATATTAAGCAGTTCAATAGCATTGCACCATGCGGCTATAACATACTAGAAGGTGGGGATTGTGCTCCACATAATGTTGGTCCATTTACAACTGAACACAAAAATAAACTAAAAGAGGCTCATAAAAAAAGTTGCAAACCTATAGTTCAATTTAGCATTGAAACAGGTGAGCTTATAAAAGAATGGTCATCTGGGAAAGAACTTATAAGAAATGGGTTCAATAGAGCTAACATAATAGCTTTGTGTAAATCAAGTAAAGGTTTCGGATATGTTTATGATTACGGCTGGTCTTACAAGCCAACATATGAAGCCATACAAGACAAAACTACTCTAGCAACCATATATTATAGCGCACATGGCAGAACTATAAAGTGTTTGGATAAAGAAGGAAATCTTGTAAAGATATATTCAAAGATAGTTGATGCTGCAAGAGAACTAGGCTGTAGTCCATGTAGTATTGCAGACTGCATAAAAGGTAGAGCAAAAACCTGTAAAGGTTTCACTTGGATTTACGCAGAATAGCTATTCCCAAGCCCTACACGACCAGTACCGGGCCTTGGTTCTTGGACCGGGATTAGCACAGTTATGACGAGCTCTAAAGCTTTTTCTACGCTTTGGATTGCTTTTCTTGATACGCATTTTCTTATCACCAAAGTTTACTTTTTTGACGTTTCCTGTTTTGGGATCACGTACAAACACTTTGAATTTTTTTACATCGCCTCTCATTGGTTTACCAAGAGGAACTTTGCGACCTTGATATTCAGCTTCAGTTAGAAGGTTGTTTTGCTCGTTCATATAAGAAAAAAGACAGCCTTCACATACTGGCGTGCCGTCTTCCAGAGTAGCATCTAGCTCAAGGATGTTAACATTTTCTTCTTCTGGCAGTTCTTCGTCAAACAAAAGATATTTGTCTTTACTTGGAAGATAAAGAGGTTCTTGGCCAAGATCACGATTTTCTTCATCATCTTCTTGGTCTTTGTTTTTTAGTTCTTCTAATGATTCTAGAATAAGACGTTTCAAGTCCAGCTTGTTCATTGTATTACCTTTGGTGTTCTAGAATCTAAGTATGAACGTTCAAGGCAAACTAGCTGTTTTTCGTTCCAAAACTACGATACTTGCTCTAAGACCTTCGATTGCTATTTGCAGGTTTTGTAGTGTTGTTGCTATGTCGGTTCCGTTGATGTTGCAAGGAACGCTGATATCAACTCTTGTAACTTTGTCTGGGGTAAAGCTTACTGACTGTGGTGTAACATTTCTAGGCATGATTTTATTGTATAGTGAGGAGGGGACGTTTTATAAATCATAATGGAAACGGCACACCAAAAACTGAACGAAAGTTGTTTCCATCGATGTTTTTTGCATCCAAAGCTCGAATAACGGAGTCAACGGTTGCACCGGGTCGCTTGATTTCGTCTTGAAAACGTTTAGAGCTTTGCACCGCTTTTGAAAGAATCTCGATTTTTCTTGGGTCACCACTAAGTTTAAATGGTGAACGTTGTCCTGTAACCATTGTAGTAATGATTGAAGCAAACACTAGTTTGCCAAGTGTGGTCATTCTATAGCTTGACAAAGCCATAGAAACAGGGTTTTCCAAATACGGAACACGTAAAAACTCTTTTAGTATCTTGTTTGCGGTTGTTTCATTCATGTTAAGCATCCCAGTTCACAACATAAATACTACCAACAAAATGTACATATCGATACTTATCTAAAGCAGGAGCGTTTTATAAATGGCAACAGCTGATAACCTAAAAATAGCACAACAACTGCTAGCAACCATGCAGCAAATAACTGTGCAAGTTGAAAGACAAACCGAGGCTTATCACGCTCAAGCTCAACTTGTTGATGCTTTGTGTAAAGCACAAGAATGCTTTGGTAAGATTGATGCTGCTAAAGTAAAAGAAGTTACAGACGCACTCAAAGAAGCTCAAGAAAAAACAAAAGAGTTTGGAAACGAAATATCAAACGTTGCCGAAAAAGAAGTTTCAAAGCTTGAAGGAGCTTTGACAAATATTGCAGAAAAAGTTAAAAAAATAAGCGTTCCTGCTGAGTTTGCCAACGGTTTCAAAGCTGGGTTAACTCTTTCAACCAACTTGTTCAAAAACATATTGTCATTGGGTGGAAGTGCTTTTGGATTGCTTAAAGATATTGGTAGGATATTCATATCGTTGCCGGGAAGGTTGATGGATTTTTTTCAAGGTGCTGCTGGAAGTGGTAGTGATCCATACAGGCAAGCATTAGAAGATTTGCGTGAAGAGTTTGGTGATTTATCTGTTGGCACTTCTGCTGCTGTAAAAAACATGACAGAAAGCACCAAGAGTCTTGGTGAATCTGGTCTTCGTTTAAGCAGGGTGTTTGGTTATGGTAGAGAAGGCTTGGCTAACATGTTAAAAGAAAACATGGAAATGTTCAAGCAAATGGGACCATTAGCTAACAGGCTTGCAGCTTCGCTTAGAGGTGCTGAAGGAGAGTTTACATTACTAAGAAAAGCTACAGGTCTTACTGGTGAAGCGATGAAAGCATTCCAGCTCAGAGCAGAAGAAACTGGAATGTCTGGCGCTCAAGCAACTCGTGAAATGACTCTAGCTTTAGCTCAAGGCCAACGAGCGTTTGGTATATCGGTTAAAGAGTTTGGCAAAGATATCGAAGTGATGTTGAAAGATACAATCACTTTCGGTATTAAAGCACCAGCAGAAATGGTTAAAGTTAGTGCTTACGTTAAAAAACTAGGCATTTCAATGGAAACGCTTAAAAAGGTCACAGATAAAGCGTTTAACTTTGAGGATGCTGCGCAGCAGGCAGCTAAGTTGTCAGAAGCATTTGGTATTGCACTCGATCCATTGAAACAAATGGAAGCAGACCCAGTTAAGAAAATGGACAACCTCAGACAAGCGTTCTTTAAAACTGGACGAAGTTATGAGTCAATGTCTGCACAAGCGAGGAAATATCTTGCAGATCAAGCTGGTATATCTGATGAAGAAGCTAGAATAGCATTCTCGCAGAAGAATAGGGCTATGACAGGCGCTCAAGTTGAAGCGCAGATGAAAAAGCAGCAGAAAGCGCAAATGTCGCAAGCTGAAGCTATGAAGATATTGGCTGAATCAGTTAAACGACTTGTTCAAAGCGGCAGCGCAATGAAAGGTTCGTTCTTTGACGTTTTTGCCAAAGGATTTGAAACTGGAATAAGACGAACGAAAGAGTTTAGGGAAGTTACTAGGAATCTCCAGCGAAGTATGAGGGAAGTTTATAGGGCCGGTAGAGACGTTGGCAGAATGTTTGTCAAAGAGTTCCCCGGAATCAAAGAAATGTTTAAAGGTCTTGCTGACATGTTTAATCCTAGACGTTTCAGAGAACTAATGAAACAAGTCAAAGAAGAATTCAGCAAGTTCTTTAAAGCCTTGCAAACCGATCCAAAAGCAGGCGTGCAAGAGTTCATGAAGAACATGAAAAAAATCTTCTTTGACTTTTTTACCAAAGGTGCACCAGCTGGGTCTAGATTCCTTGACGGATTAAAAGCGTTCTATAAAACCGTTGGTGCTATATTCGTCGAAGGTTTACGATATGCTCTCGATGGATTGAAAAACGTTCTCGGCATTGTTATTGGATTTATACGAGATCCATCCAGTTTGAAGAGAATGGCAACCGATACCGGCGAGGGCCTTAAAGGAATGTTTGTGCAAGCATTCCAATATGTTGTTAAAGAGCTTGGTCCTGTTCTTCAAGTTATTGGTGGCCAACTCGTTGAATTAATGAAGTTGTTGTTTGAGAAATACATCAAACCTCATTTGCTTAAGCTTGTTGCTTTAATTTTTGGCCCTGCTTTGTTTATGGGTGTTGCAAGAGCAGCAGGCGCAGCACTTCTTAAAGTTGGGTTTGAAAAAGTGTTTGAAGGTGCTTTGAGCAGAATACCGGGAGCAGCTTCAAGAGCCACTGGTGCTGCTGGAGGTGCAGCAGCAGCCGGACAACAAGCACAACAACTTGGAAGCTTTAAAGACAGTATGAAGTCTTTTGGCACGAACATGACGCAACTTGTTATTGCCATGGCTGTGATTGCTGTTGCGATTCGAGCTTTGATGCCAATCATTTTGTCGATTGCCAAAGAAATAGAAAACTCCGGTTTAAGCAAAGAATCGATTGCGTTTACTGCTGTTTTGATTGGTATTTTTGGAGTGTTGTTCATCAGTTTAGGCAACATGATCAAAAGCATAGCTACAGCCGAGATAAATGGAAGTGCTGTTAAAAATGTATTGATGGCTGTTGGTTTAGCTAGTTTGATTTTGTTGGCAATCATTCCTGTTGCTTATCTTGCAATCACAGTTTTAGGCAAGTTCCCAATTGATGAAGTTGCAGTCACTATATTGGTCATGACCGCATTTACTGTTTTGTTTGCTGGAATGGCTGCTTTGTTTGCGACACTTGCCGTTGTTGGTACTGGTGTTCAAATAAGCTCCCAACAGATTATGATCGGCATGGTTGCGGCTGCTGCTGCCTTGGTCGTCATTGGAGCGGCTGCTTATGCGGCTATTAAAATTTTCAAAGATTTCAAAATAGATGAAGTATTGGTAACTTTAGCTGCTATCGGTGGAATGACAGCTATTTTCATGGCTGTCGGCCTTTTAGTTCTTGAGTTATCGGTTGTTGGAGCGGCAGTTATAGCTACTTTTGGTGTT
>Ga0214917_10000410_pt1 | contig 56463 bp, 49 predicted proteins | sample LL_1208_BB_MetaG_FD_177983 | JGI IMG/M metagenome (GOLD analysis project Ga0214917, IMG submission 177983) | Freshwater microbial communities from Lake Lanier, Atlanta, Georgia, United States - LL_1208_BB | ecosystem: Environmental > Aquatic > Freshwater > Lake | place: USA: Georgia | collected... | reverse complement strand
CCTAAACCTAAAATACCATGTCAGCTCTTATCCTTCTTGTTTCCATGCTTTTCACCACCAACACTTCTTACTCCATCATCGTGGATGAAATCGCCCACCGTACAAGCAACGACATCATCGTTGACGAAATCGCCCACTACGCCGGCTCCGACATCATCGTTGACGAAATCGCTCACTAATTCCAATTCACACTTAAGGCACAAAAAAGGCAGACCCGCTTATTTGGGGAAACGTTGGGATGAGTAGAACGCGGGTCTGCCAGGATTGTGTGAAGGTACAAAAAATTCAAAAAACATGATGGGTGTTTCATTCTCAGAGAAAATAAATTTTGAATTAAGTGTCGAATTCCGTGAATTGGCCGAAGCCAACGAAAGCATAGACCAAGTCTTAACCGAAGTAGATAGGGTCATTGAAGCAAGATATTTCAATTCCAACCGAGTTATCTTGGGATCGGCTGAAATGTTTCGCTGGTTGTGGTGGGAAAAAACCCGCCGTAGCTTTCAGTTCTTTGCCTTTGAAATCGCCCCGGCTCCTTTTTAAATTGATTTTCCACCCTATTTATCGTCTTCCTTTCTAATTTAATTTTGGGTTCTAAAAAAACAAGCCTCTCCATTTCTCCACGGAGAGGTTTGTTTTTATTATTAACCGATTGTGGTCTGTTTCCCCTCCGACCAACCTGAAACCCGACACTTGAAAAATAACCGCCGATGGCCTTAGGCTTTCGCAAAAAAAACCCAACAAAAAGTCCCTCTGTTTAAGCATGATTTGAGGCAGAAATTTCGGCGGCACAACCAAATCAAAACCGCAGAATCCATTTTTGCCCTGCCTGCTCAAAAACCCCGGCAGGGAATATTGCTGAAGGCCTCAAGCAAAATCCGTAAAAAAAGTTGCCGGCAAAATGACTGCCGGCAAGGGATAAAATGGTGGAGCTGGCGGGAGTCGAACCCGCGTCCAAACAAGGCATTCAAAAGCTTTCTCCATGCGCAGACACCAATTAATTGTCGGGAAAAGCTACGGTCGGTGACCCCCAAAACCTTTCCTTAGTTCCTGTTCTTAAGCCGGCCTCGGAACGAAACCGACAGCATCCCGATGAAATGATGTCCCAAACCAGAGAAATCGGGAGGCCCCCCGGCGGAACAGCTTACTGCTAATCGCTTCGATTAGGCAGCTAGAGCGTAGTTGTTGTTGTCGGCACTTAACGTGTCGAAGCTTTAGATTAACGAGGTAAGGCAGCAACCCTCGGCACGCTTACAATTGAACAACTCTCGCTGTCAATACCGGTCAGCCCCAAAGAACGATGTTATTCGACCGTCACCTCAAAGATACACATTCCCACTCACTTTTGCAGAACAATAAAAAAGGGCCCGGCTTCCACCGGACCCTTCCGCTTGCTCTTTATGTTAATCTACTCGAAAATCACCGTCATCTCTACCCTGCGGTTCTTCTGACGACCTTCTTCTGTGGTATTGTCGGCAATCGGTTTGTCGGGCCCATAAAACTTCACTATCAATCGGCTACCCTCAATGCCTTTCTTCTGCATATACAATTTCACCGCTGTTGCCCTGTTTTTCGACAAAGTCATGTTGCTGTTTCGGCTACCCACATTGTCGGTATGCCCTTCAATCAACAACATAAACTTCGGCTTGGCTTTGAACAAATCGGCCAACTCATCCAAGGACACATTGGAACTGCTTCGAATTATCGCTTTTCCGGTTTCAAATTCCAAATTATCAAAGGCCTTGTTCAATACCTCCTGGTCTTCCTTCGAAATCGGCGGACAACCATCCTTCTCCCTAATTCCTGGGGTATTCGGACATTTGTCTTCAATATCTATGATGCCGTCCCCATCGGTATCCGAATATGGGCAACCGTTGTTTTCAGCCGGTCCTTTTTCATTCGGACACTTATCGTCTTTGTCTTTGATACCATCGCCATCGGAATCGGCATAAGGACAACCCTCCAGTTCCCTCAATCCGGCTACCGTAGGACACTTATCTACATTGTCAAACACCTTGTCACCGTCGCTGTCCGGACATCCCTGAGTTTCACGTGGACCCGCCAAATCCGGACAGGCATCTTCCGAATCTTGTATGCTGTCCTTGTCGGTATCCGGACAACCTTTAAACACAGCCAACCCTTTCTTGTCCGGGCATACATCGTTGGGGTCTGAAACCCCATCTCCATCGGCATCCGGACAACCCTTCAATGCCACCAACCCTAACTCATTCGGACATTCATCCTCCGCATCTTTCACACCATCTCCATCGGTGTCAGGGCAACCCTTAAAGGCTCGAACACCCGCCTCAAACGGACACTCATCAACCGCATCCGCTATGCCATCCCCATCGCTGTCAGGACAACCCTTAAATTCCCAAACCCCGGGCTTTTCAGGGCAATTATCCTTGCGGTCAGACACCTGGTCATTGTCGCGGTCTCGCGGTGCCATATGAGGTATCGGCACTTTCACCCCAAAATAAACATCAACCCCTGTACTGTAGTCTTTCAACAGCCATGACAACACAGAACCACTTCCAACAAACAAGGGCCCCATCCTTAACGCCAAGCCTGCATTGAATTGAGTTAATGGATTCCAACTCAAAGGCAAATATGCTCCAAACCAAGGCATCTCATACCGAATTACCCCGGTTACTGAACTCATGGTGTGCAAATTGAAACTTCCGTACCCATTGTTGGTTAAGGCTATCACCGGACTAACATTCAAAAACAACCGATCCACAATTTGCCAGTCAACCGTTGCAGTAAAGGTGGTGGGTAACCCTACGGTAAACGTTTCAGGGGCAGCCGTCCGAACTACTTGACTCGGATATGCGGCCTCCAATCGACTCAACGCATCTTGCAAATCGGTAACATTGTTAAATAAACCCGCCGGAATATTGTTCACATCCAATTTGTATTGGTACGAAGGAATACTATCGCTGTGTTTAAAGCGAATCGAGCCAAAATCATTCAAGGCCAAACCAACCCGCAAAGTATACTTCTCTTTGTCTCGCCGCCACAAACCTGTTTTCCCGTCCATATTGTATTGATACTTCAAATATTTAGGCCTCCATTCATACACCACACCAAAGTCCAACCCCAAACCAAAACCGGAAAAGTTAAATGGATTGTATCCACCGGAACTTATGGCATTCTTGCTCTCCCCATACATCAAATCTCCCTTCAAAGAAGTAATCGTCGACGCATTGGGATCAAACTGGGCATAGGCCCCATTCATGTACCCATATCCCGCATTTACTCCCAACAGAAACTTCATGGCAACCCCGGCCTTTAAAAAATGTTGCTTCTGGTCTATGGCCACTCGACCATAATGCAAACCTATGTCCATCCAGCTGGCCGCCAATGTGTTCGCATAAGAATTGTCAAAATCCAAAGTATAATTGTTGTTCAAAGCACCTTGAAACAAGTAAGCGGCAATGTTCTCTGAAAACGAACCCAAACTACTCGCCGAAAACGAATTCCGCACCGAGGCATTCACAAGTTGAGCAATTTCTTCGCTAATGCTCCCAATATTAGCCATAACCCTGTAATTGGTACTAATCCCAATCCCATCTTTCGGCGTAATTTGAAACATAAACGAGGGCAACTGCAACCGGGTTGATGTATAAAACTGCTTACTTCCCAAAGTATCACGAACCAAAAACAAGGAATCAAAATCGTTGTAATTGTACTCGTTAAACAACCCGGGGTTCAATACCGGGTCCTTACGCATGCCTATGTAATCGTTCATTACATTCAGGTGCATGGAAAACAGGTTTACATCCACCACATAACGGTGGTCAACAATGTTGGCAGGATTCACATGCAAATTCTGAATTCCTGCCCAGTTCCCGCTGCTCAGACCCGAAAAATCCTGGGCTTGAATCTGATTTCCAATGCACAACGTCGTAAAAACAGCAAAAATGAAAGGTCGAAATTGGCGCATAACTAGGTCAGTATGGTTTCAACAACAAAGTAACGAACCTCCGTTGATTATTTTTCCGTTTTACCATTTTTTAAAAAAGAACTTGTAAACATGATTTCGTTAATTTATTTTCCTTTTGGGCGGCAGCCGGGCTTTCTGGGCTACTCCGCGGCCAAAACCGGGGTAAAAAGGCAGCCAAAGTAGCTCCTCACGTCGCTCTTTGCCTGCCGTTTTACCTGCCGGTTTCGACCTTGCGGGGTAGCCTCATCAATCCCTGCCGCAAGCCAACTCATCACTAACACGAAACCCAAAAAAAGATTCCATTTTGGTCAGAAAAAAAGGGCTCGAAACAAATCGAGCCCTTTCTCCTTTGAAATTCTTGCGTCCTTTACTCGAATATCACCTTCATCTCTACCCTTCTATTCCGTTGACGCCCTTCCTCGGTGGCATTATCGGCAATCGGTTTGTCCGGACCATAATATTTAACCGTAATTCTTTTGCCATCAATTCCTTTACCCTGCAGGTAGGTTTTAACGGCGGTTGACCTATTCTTAGACAAGGTCAGGTTGTTGTTGCGGTTGCCTACGTTATCGGTATGCCCCTCAATCAGCAACATGTATTTCGGCTTAGCCTTAAACAAATCAGCCAACTCATCCAAAGAGGAAAATGAGGTGTTTCGAATAACCGCCTTTCCGGTTTCAAATTCCAAATTGGCAAATGCCTTATTCAACACTTCCTGTTCTACTACTGTAACAACGGTATCTGGGTCCACCACAACTACAGGTTCTTCTACTACTGGCGACATTTTCAGATAATAAACATCGGTTAGGTCTCCCCTTTTATTGCGTGCTAGATAAGCGTCTCCACCCTTGGTAACCGAAAAATACCCCTCAAAATTTTCGGTATTTACCGATTTAGGCAAAGCCTGTGCTTCAGACCAATTGATCCAGCCATCGCCCCGACGCAAACTCATATAAATGTCCAAATCTCCGGAACCACCCGGACGGTTTGAGGCAAAAAACAACAATTGCCGCTCTGAATCGTAAAATGGAGAAATTTCTCGGTCCACAGAATTTACCCCTTCCAATGGAACAGGACCTTCCCATGCAGCACCTTTTTTAAAGACAACATACAAATCTTCCTTGCCTTCAGAATCGTCTGCTTCCATAGATAAAAACAGAAAATTACCATCTCCGCTTACATTCGCTCCATAAAAGGTACCCTTGAATGACAATTCAGGAATGTCCAAAACTTGAGGTGCACCCCAACCACTATCGGTACGATCGGTATATGAAATCCCGATTTTTTTGGAATTCTCAACCTCATAGCTGTTCATCAAATACAAACGCTTTCCGTCGTTTGAAATACCAACAACCGCATTGTTTCCCAGATTATTTAAGATTCCAAAGCTATTTGTGGCATTGGTGAATAAGGTTGGCGATTCAGAACCTTGGGCCTGCCAAATGTCGTGTCCTGTAAATTTTCCCCCGGTATTTCGACCATCAAAGGATCGTACAAAATACAAAGACTTGTCAGGTGCAATCAAAGGATAGGTCTCTTCCGCAGCGGAATTTATCCTGCCCTCAAGTTCCTGTGGAGCAGAAAATTCCAGTTTAGGAAAATCTTGAGCCAACAGGCCTGAAAAAAGGCCAATTGTTAAAACTCCGGTTGAAATATAGTGCATTACCATAAGTAGCGGTTTTGTAAACGGTTAGGATTTAGCGGCCGAATTCCCAAAACCACCTCGTGGGTTCCGGAATTCGAATTACGAAGTTGATTTACAGCAAAGTCGTAGCTGTAAGCCAGCGATAAGCAAGGCAATAAGTTTACGCCTCCCATAATCTGAATACCCATATTATGGCGGTAAGACAACCCGGCCCATGCGTATTTTTTCCAACGCACGCGGGCTCCAAGGTCAAAGGTAATCGGGTTGTTCCCCGCAAATTTCAGCAATCCATTGCCCTGAATTTCAAAATCATCAGTCAAAGGCCACATGGTTCCCGCCGTTACAAAATGATGAACGTCCAACATGGCTTCGGTTGGTTGATCCCCAAAATATACTTTGTTCTGAAGCAATTGATGCGCTGAATATCCTACCCACCATTTGGGAGTATAAACCAAAGCACTCAAATTGAAATCAATGTGGGTAAATCGTCCTCCCATGCCTACATATTGATCATACAATGGGTCATTGCCTTCGAACATAAAGACATCTCCGGTACGTATTCCATGGTTTGTAAAACCTAACGAAGGACTTACCGCCACTGTAATTTCGCGGTACACAGGGTAATGAAAACTGTACGCAACCTGTAATTGGAAACGGTCAAATGCACCAATGCCGTCGTACATCATATTGGCTCCAACCCCATGCCGCAAAGTCGAGTTTACCTCACTGGACAATTTGCTGTACAAGGTAGAATCAGACAAATGAAGACTGCCGGGAAAAGATTGGCGCTCTTTCTTTGCCAAATTCATGTGTGCACTAGCCCAACCTGTAAATGGAGCTCCGTCCATCCCCGTCCATTGCTGGCGAATTCCGGTTCTTACATCCAACATGTCCTCTATGCCTGCAAATGCAGAATTTACCATAAAGCCATTCAATTGAAACTGATTGAATTGCGGTAGTTGCTGGGCCGACACGAAGCAACCCAACCAAGCAAATCCAACGGTGATTAGTATTTGTTTTTTCATGGTATTTATCGAATTAAGGTAAAGCTGCCCTTCATCAAAGGAGCCTGTCCGTCCAAATCTAGTATATAAAAATAGGTGCCGGCCGGCATCGGTTTGCCTTTGCAGTTGCCATCCCAATACTGTGTATTATCAACCGAAGAATAAATCTCTTGGCCGGTACGATTAAATACATACGTTTTAATGTTCGGATACAGCACCACGTTTTTGATTACCCAATAATCATTAACCCCATCGCCGTTGGGGGTGAACCCCGTTGCAACGGTAACATCCCGCTCAACCTCTACTATGACGCTCGAGGTATCTTTGCACCCCTGTGGGTCGGTATAATAAACAAAATACTCTGTGGTGTATTCCGGCTCGGCATCGGTGACGTTGCTGTCGGGGTGTGTCAAGGCCGTCGTTGGAAACCACTCGTAGGTTCCACCGCTTGAACTGGCCGTTGCCTCTAAGGTTACTTCGTCCGTTAAATAGGTGAACTTATCGGGACCTGCATCTACTACCGGAAGTATGTTCACCGTAACAACAACACTGTCTGTGGAAGTAACACAACCATGACTATCCTCGGTATAGAAATAATAGTTAACCGGACTGCCCACCTGAATCACCGGATTGAAATGTGTGGTATCTGAAATTTTGCAATCCGTTTGATTGCAAGACCATGCATACCGGTAAGGTGGGGTACCTCCAAGCACCACCGACCGAAGTATTACAGGCTCCCATTGGCAAACAACGGTATCAAAACCTACATCCGCCGATAATTTCGAAGGTTGGGCTACGGCCACCCCATTCGAAATGGTGCAATTAGAACCATCTGTAACTGAAACATTGTAATAGCCGGCAGGCAAATTGTTTACGGTGGACAAACTAGACGGGGGCGTTGTTGACCACTGATAGGTAAAGGGGCCGGTGCCACCACTAACCTGAACGGATGCCGATCCATCGGAATCCCCCCAGCAGGTGGTTGGGGTTGAGCTTAAACTCAAGGTAAAGTTGCACTGACCTTTAAGTCCTAAACCCAACGCGAAAAACCCTGCTGCAAGAAGTATGTGTTTTTTCATTCGATTGGTATTTTGTTAAAACAGGTGAACAAAATATTAAATTTATTTAACTTTTACCAACCGGCGCACTTCTTTTTCGTTTTTCTGTACCAATTCCAGCAAATAAATCCCCTGAGGCAAGGATTCTACTTTCTCTTTTATAGAAATGGTTTGACCGGCTTCGGTTAAAAAAGTTTTCTTCAATAGAATTCTTCCACTCAAATCCATCAGGGTTAATCCATAATTGCCTGAAGTAGGAAAGGTTATATTGATTTCTCGATTGAATGGATTGGGACCCGCCTCCACCAAATCTAAAACAGAAGTCTTTACTGGCTTGATGGTGGCCGTATTCAAATCCATATTGGCACAATCGGTGGTTGAACAACCAACATCGCTCACCGTCAAACAAACCGTATGAATTCCGGGGAAAAAGTATTGGTTGCCGGGGTGAATGTTGTAACTCACATTGCCATTTCCAAAATCCCAGTAATAATCCAAATACGGATCTAAGGTGTCCGGCAAAAACTGAACATAATTGTTCTCTACAAATTTAACAGTGAAGGCTGCGGTAAAATCACAGAATTGAGCCGACCCAATTCCCGATACGGCAGTAAATACAAGGGCGAATAAAATTTTTTTCACGGCATTGGCTTTTTTATGGTTCGAACCACAAGTATACAAAAAAATCAATGTTAAATAAAACACATTCCTTAAACAAATGACAACCATTTAGTAAAAGGAGGGCGAACTTTGTATTTCCCGGGGCTTAAAACAGGGCTTGCAATCAATATCCCCATCCGATGCAAATCTATGCTCACAGACCAGCAACCACTTTGGCATAGCCCTTTCCAGGCTTTATACATGCCCGGCGACCACCTTACATCATCCAATACCACCACTGCACGCTGACCCAGTACACCATATATACCTTGTACATATTTTTGGGTGGCCTGTTCCTGGTGGTGCCCATCCAACCAAACCAATATGGGCCCTTCCATAATTTCTGCTTTCAACCGTTCAAGTTCCAAGTCCAAAACAGCATCAAACCGGGAATGAACCATCCTAATACCCAACTCCGGAAACGCTTTAAACGTTTGTTCTGCTTTCATGGCCACCGGCTCTGCCCCTTCTATGGTTACAACCCGCCGTTGATTGCCCGCCAAATACAAGGTCGTTATGCCTAAACTGGTTCCCAATTCTAAGGCCCCTGTACAACACAACTGCTCAGCAAGCAATGAAAGAAAGCGGCAAGCATCCCTGGGCAGCAAGGTTCGCCTTGCCTGTTCGCCTACGGTCCTTACGCATTGGTTCCCGGTACCGGGGTCGGCAAATTGCAAAACATCCTTGCTGCTTCTTAACTTCAATCGTAGTTTTTCGTAACCCATCCATTCCAACTTGTTCTCTTTTTGCCTGAAGGCAATTTGATACAATTTATAAAGCCATGGAGAGTGCAGCCATCGATCGTTCTTCGAGGCCACCAACCAACCCAACCACATTTTTATTTTCCATAGGGTTAAAAACATGGATTTTAGGGTTTGGAATTAAACATCAGGTAAACTTTAAGGCTTTGATTACTGAAATACGTCCTGCATACGCTGCCGGAATTAACATTCCCAGCATGCCCACAATAAAAACTCCCCCATTCAAGCCCAAAAAGACCATTACCGGCAAATGCACCGGCACATGGTTTAAATAATATTGCTCCGGATCCAAGGGTAAAACTTGCCAAATGGATTGGACCAATATCAAAATGCCCCCAATAATGTTTCCCAAAACCATGCCCTGTATGATTATGCCTAAGGCTCGATACCAAAAAACTCGAAGCAAGGCCGCATGCGGCATCCCTAAGGCCTTCAAAACCCCAATGGACTGTGTCTTTTCTAATATCAATATTAATAAGGTAGAAACCATTGACAACAGACTCACCACGGTCATCAAGAATATGATGATTCGGGTATTTTGGTCTAAGGTGGGCAACCACCTAAACACATCAGGATACCGCTCATAGATGGATGAAGGATAAATATCCACAGGCAACCATTCCGTGCGCATCGTTTCTACTACCTCATCCAATTTTTTCATGTCGCTTAAAAAAACCTCGTGCCCTGAAACTTGATTGGTATCCCACCCATACAATTCTTGAACTGTTCCTAAGGGCATCAACACCAAGGCCCGATCCATTTCGTTTAAGCCGGTATTGAAAATCCCCTTCAGTTGAACGCGCTTTCTTAGTGGAGTTTTTCTGCCCGATTTTAAATAATAGATAGGAAAAGTCTGACCTACTTTTAATTCAAGGCGATTTGCCAAAAAGGCCGACACAAAAACATCCTTGCCATTTCCAATACCGGTTGGCCAGGTTCCCTTTACCAGGCTATTCTTAAAAAAGGAAGTCTGTTTCCTAAAATCTATGCCTTTCAATAATATGCCCTCCAGTTCGGAATCTGTCTTCAAAATTGCCGGCTTGGTAACAAAAGGTTGAATGTGCTCCACTTCCGCTATGGATAATATTCCATCTATCCAGGGGGCATTTCGGGCTATTGGCAGGGTTTCATCGGAATTTTCGCGCGCAAATGCAAGCAATTGTATGTGTGCAGAAAAATATTCCATTTTTTGGGTGATGGCCGTTTTAAATCCAATAACCACCGACAAGGAAATCAGCATTACCGCAACACTAAGCGCAACGGTGGCTTTGGCAATCCACATTACCGGGGTAGAAAATCGACCTGCTTGTGGTTGGGCAAAACGCTTTGCTATCAATCTCGACAAATCCATGGATTCACGTATCTTTGAATCCAAAGGTACGCTTTATGCATTTCAACTCCCTTGCCCCCATTGTTTTTGCTTTCGTTTCAACCTTTTACTGCTTTTCCCAACCCGTTAAAACCGGAGCAGAACAAACGGAAGCCTATTTTCCAAAACTAAGCAATAAACGGGTGGCCGTAATTGCCAATCAAACTTCTGTTATTGGCCGGCGAAACATCGTGGACAGCCTAAAAACAGCAGGAATAAATGTGGTTGCTGTTTTCGGCCCTGAACATGGTTTTCGGGGAAATGCAGGGGCAGGAGAAAAAATCAATACCGAAATAGACTCTGCCACAGGAATAAAAATTTTTTCCCTGTACGGAAAAAACACCAAACCCACATCGGAACAATTAGACAGCATTGATATTCTGATTTTTGACATTCAAGATGTGGGAGCTCGTTTTTATACCTACCTCTCTACCATGTCGTTGGCTATGGAAGCCGCAGCCGAAAAAAACATTGAATTTCTTGTGCTTGACCGCCCCAACCCAAATGGGAATTACATTGATGGCCCAATTCTGATACCCGCATGCAGCTCGTTTGTGGGTATGCACCCTGTGCCCATTGTGCATGGAATGACCCCGGGAGAGTATGCCAGAATGGTCAACTCCGAAGGTTGGTTGGCCGGAAAAGTGAAGGCAAATCTTTCCGTGATAGCCTGCAAAAACTACACTCACAGCGACACTTATGTGCTGCCGATTCCCCCTTCGCCCAATCTGCCCAACATGGCTTCCATTTATTTGTATCCTAGCCTGTGCCTGTTTGAGGGAACCCGCGTAAGCGTTGGACGCGGAACCAATAAACCCTTTCAGCGCGTTGGATTTCCCGGTCTGAAAGGTCAAATTGAATTTAAACCCACTAGCCTAAGTTCCGCTCCATCACCCCCTTATAAAAATGAACTTTGCGGCGGTTATGACCTGGACAAATTTGCCGAAAGCTACATACGGCACTACAGGGGCCTGTATTTGCTTTGGATTGAAGATTTATTCCAACGGTATCCGAAAAAAGACAAATTCTTTAATCCCTTTTTTGACAAATTAGCGGGAACTCCAAAATTGAGGGAAGACATTCAGGCAGGAAAATCCTTAGACGACATCCGAAATTCATGGCAAGATGGCCTTAGTGCATTTAAAAAAATCCGGAAAAAATACCTTCTGTATCCGGATTTTGAATAATCTCAACCCCAATTTCCTGAGCAACTTTTTTACCTTTTTATTCCGGCAATTCAACCTTTATTTTCTCTATGCTTAAGCCAAAACATCCCAAAGACAGCGAAGCCATCAATACGGAAATTGTGATGCCCGACCACACCAATACCTTAGGCAATTTAATGGGAGGAAAGCTTCTGCATTGGATGGATGTAATCAGTGCCGTTTCAGCACACAGGCACTCCGGACGCGTAGTTGTTACCGCCTCTGTAAACAATGTTAGTTTCGGAAATCCGATTGCCCTTGGCGACATCGTTACCCTTCAGGCAAAAGTAAGCAGGGCCTTCACCTCAAGTATGGAAGTTTTTATTGATGTTTGGGTAGAACGCCAAGATTCAGGCAATCGAATAAAATGCAACGAAGCCATTTACACTTTTGTGGCCGTTGACCAAAGGGGTAGCCCCATTCAAGTGCCCGAGATTCTGCCCCAATCGGAAGAGGAAAAACTTCGATACGATGGAGCCCTGCGCCGCAAACAACTGAGTTTAATTCTGGCCGGTAAAATGAAACCCGATGAGGCCACTGAACTTAAGGCCTTGTTTTTAACCCATGAATCGAACGAAAAAACCGAAACAGGGAAATAGTCTGTTGAATGGGCCCTGCTCATTTTTACCACCTTCCGGTCAGGCATTTCTTCGAAACAATATATAACCTTGCAGGCTACATCAAAAATCCCCTACCCATTTAAAGGGTGATTGACTTCAGAATGAATAAAATCCATGGCCTTTTGAACCAAGTGCGGTGAGCCTATAAATAAAGGAACCCGTTGGTGCAATTCGCGCGGCTGATAATCCATAATGGGCCTGTATCCATCGCTGGCCATTCCTCCGGCCTGCTCAACAATAAAGGCCAATGGATTGCATTCGTACAGCAAACGGAGCTTGCCTAAAGGAGCCTTGGTCGTTGCCGGATACAAATAAATTCCACCTTTTATCAAATTCCGGTGGAAATCGGCAACCAAACTGCCAATGTAGCGCCCACTTAGTGCCTTCCCCCCACCTTGTCCTTTGCACCAACCTACAAAATCTTGAATTCCTTGGCTGCAATCAAGCAGATTGCCTTCATTGATGGAATAAAATGGGCCGCTTTCCGGTATTTGAATGTTTTCATGGCTTAAACAAAATTCACCAATGGAAGGGTCAAGGGTAAACCCATTTACCCCACGGCCTGTGGTGAATACCAACATGGTTGAACTTCCATAAATTACATAGCCCGCAGCAACCAATTCTCTGCCGGGCTGAAGAAAATCTTCCAAACAAGCTTCCCTGCCCGATTCGACAATTTGGTAAATCGAAAAAATGGTTCCTATAGAAACATTCACATCTATGTTGCTGGAGCCGTCTAAAGGATCAATAGCCACTACATAGGGATGTCCCAGATACAATTGATCCCGGAAGGCGATAAACTCGTCTTGCTCTTCCGAGGCCACTCCACATGCTACTCCACCCTGCCTTAAAGCCGCAATAAACTGTTGGTCGGCAAAAACGTCGAGCTTTTTTTGCCTCTCTCCTTGTATATTGTCGTTGCCCATTTCCCCTAAAATGTTAACAAGTCCTGCTTTGCGAACCTCTCGGCTTACAATTTTTGCAGCTACACCTATGTCGTTTAATAAGGTGGTTAAATCGCCCTTGACATAGGGGAAATCTTTTTGCCGCTCCAGTATAAATTCAGGAAGGGTTACAATGTCGCGCTTAAATCCACGGGGAGCCATCATAGCATTTTTGTTAATGGGAAGTTATGCAAATGTAAGAAAGACGACTCTTTTGCAGTCCGCTTTTAACTGAAAGTAGAGTTTTTTTGAATTTTTAGGGGCTTTTCTGCCTAAAGCGGCAATGGCAAGCAAGTCCGCAGCAATTCTGCCTTGCGTTGAACCTCTGTCCATTCCGATTCGGCATTGGACTCAGCGGTAATCCCTGCACCCGAAAACAGAATAGCAGTGTTGTGTTTTATTTCGGCACAGCGAAGGTTTACATAAAATTGGGTTTGTTCTTCCTGCTCAAGTCCCAAATATCCGGAATAATAGGCCCGCGATTGCCCTTCCAAAGCCAGGATTTGTTCAAAAACATCCGTTGCCGGATATGCTCCAACGGCAGGGCTTGGGTGAAGCCGGGCTGCAAGGCGAGCAACTTCTGATTTTGGCAGGGATTCCGCCGTCTCTGCCATTATGCGGGTACGCAGGTGCTTCAAATCGCCCATAATTATCTCTTCCCCTTCGGTTTGAATGAGCGGATTCAGACCAAAATCCAAAAATGTTCGTTCAAGGTACTTCGTAACCAAAGATTGTTCTTTTTGTTCTTTGGAAGTCCAGTTGGGTTCTGAGTGGTGTTTGGTACCGGCCAGCGACCAGCTTTCAAGAACAGAACCTTTTTTTTGAAGCAATAACTCGGGCGATGCACCTATCCAGCTGCCAAAAATGGGGCAGCTTAAAAACCAAACCAATGCCCGGGGGTAGCGTGAACGCAAGGTCAAAAAGGTTTCAATGGGATTGAATTCGCCCAAGGCAACAGGCTGCCGAATGGAAAGCACCACTTTTCCGGCGGTGTATTTCTCACTTTTTTGAATCAATTGAACTCCTTTGATGAATTCAGCCTTGCCGGTTTGGTGGTAGCTGAATTGGGAGCTCCATCCCTTCAGCAAAGGCAAAAACAGGGGTGCCGTTTCTGCATTCAATTGAATTTTTTCCTGAATTGGAATGGAAAAACCGGGCAATCCCCCGCCGGTATGAAACGGCTGAACCACCCAGCGTTGCCTAATTTCAGAATTGGATTCCAAATTTGAGCAAAATGCAAATGCCTCCTCATCGGGATAGCCATAAATTCCTATGCATTTTTGGTGATAAACCGGGTTTTGAAACCGGGATATCCAGGTTTGGAGCTCGTTCATAACTCAATGAATGGCCTAGGCCCCAAACCCATTAAATGTGAGCGAGCATATCGTTTACCATTCCATCTAAGTCGAAATGGGGTTTCCAGCCCCAATCGTTGCGGGCCGCAGAATCGTCAATGCTTTTTGGCCAACTGTCGGCAATTTGTTGCCTAAAATCAGGTTCGTAGCTGATTTGAAAATGGGGAATTTGTTTCTGAATGGCGTTGCTCAATTCTTCCGGGCTGAAGCTTAAGGAGGCTACGTTGTACGATCCGCGTTGTTTGACCTGTTCTGCGGGGGCGTCCATAAGCTCTAAGGTGGCCCGGATTGCATCGGGCATGTACATCATGGGTAGGGCAGTTTGTGCCGATAAAAAGGAGGTGTATTTTCCTTCTGCTTTTGCTTTGTGAAAAATATCTACCGCGTAATCGGTGGTACCGCCACCCGGAGGAGAACTGTAGCTGATCAAACCCGGGTAGCGCAAAGAGCGAACATCTACTCCATGTTTTAAATGGTACCATTCGCACCAGCGTTCTCCGGCAAATTTCGAGATGCCGTAAATAGTACTGGGTTCGGTAACGGTGGCCTGAGGGGTATTTTCAGAAGGGGTTGTGGGTCCGAAAACAGCGATGCTGCTGGGCCAATACAGTTTTTTTATGTGCCCTTCTCTTGCCAATTCAAGGCAGGTAAACAGGGTTTCCATGTTTAAGTTCCAACCCTTTTGGGGGAACTTTTCGGCAGTGGCCGAAAGCATGGCTGCCAACAAATAAATTTGAGTGATGCCTAAATCTTTTACGGTGTGGTAAACCGCTTGGGCATCCATGGCGTCAAGAACCACGTTGGGGCCGGGCAAGGGATTGGAAAATCTAAGGTCTGAGGCCACCACATTTTCGGTGCCTTGCAGATTGCGAAGGGCCAGAAGCAATTCTGTGCCTATTTGCCCATTGGAACCGATAATAAGGATTCGCTCTGCCATTTCTTTTTGTGTTGTTGGCAAAGATAGAAATTAGCGGTGGGTTTATTGAACCGAAATCTGGGTTTTCGGGGCTTCAAACCGTGAACTCATAGAGCCCCCCGCGCTGGTGGCTTGGATTAAGGTGGTTGTAAAATTCCTATGCATCCATGCATCGGCCATACCGGAACCTAGGGCATTGATTTTATTGGCTTCTAAAATAACGGTGTTGCCCCCCGGGTTGGTTGATGAGAACAATTGAACGTCGTTTTGAAACGTTCCGTCTATGGTTACAAGAACATCGTGGCCATTTGCCAAAACCGGCCCCACCCAATTAAAGGTCGCACTGCTGCCGTTCTTGGTAAGGCTTGTAAACGAAACAGGGAAGGCAATGGAATCTACCTGGGTTATGGGATTGGTGAACAGATTTCCATCGGAATCGGTGTATTCAAACACACCGGTGCTTAGGTTTCCGGGAAACTCCAGCTCGTAATAGGCCAGCAGATTTTTCCAATCCATGGGAACTCCGTTGAATTGCACATTGGCTCCACCGCTTAAAAACAGCAAAGTACCAAAGCCGTTGCTAAATCGGTACGAGGCACGGGCATAGGTTTTATCTTCGGTTCCGTTGTACACAAGGGTATAGGTTTGATGTATCAAATCTTGCTGAACAGTATCGGAATTTTCGCGGTTGCAGGATACAAAAACGGCGGGGATGAGTGCCAGGATTAATAGAAAGTAAGGTTTCATACCAAAAATTTTTGCAAAGATATAGACAAAATCAAGCCAAAAATCTAAGTGCAATGTTAATAATCCTAGAAATGGCGAATGCTTTTTTTGGGTTGGCAAATATACTTGAGAGGGCCGCGGCAGGGATTGAACACGGTAACCCGCAAGCCTGCCAGGGCAAGGGGGCGCGAGGTGCGGAGGCGACTTTAGGAGCCCCCGCAAACCCGCTGCCCCCGCCCTTGCAGGCGCGGATTACCGGTGAAAGCCCGACTGCCGCCCAAAACCTCTACATTCCCTCCGCCCATCTGCTTTTATACCTCAACCTGTTTCTGTACCTTTGAACATGTCAATATTGGGACGTGCTATTTTTAAGGCTCCGGCTCCGCGCAGATTTAGCTATAAGCCTGTGTATTATGATGTTAGCAAAGACCCTGAAGTTTTGGAGCGCCGAAAGCGGGCTGTTTTGCGCCATGGGGGCCGCGACCCGCTGCTGCATGGGGAAACGATGTACGAACGCATGGCCGGAGTAAACGACCACTTGTACGGTCAAGAGGACTCTGTTTGGAACAAGCAAATGATTTGGGTGCGCCGCGTAGGAATTGCGGTTGTTGGAATTGCCGTATTGGCCGGATTTTACCGCTTTTTTTAATTTATACTTCGGCTGGAATCAGTGCCTTTTCTGCGGCGTCGAGCAAAGCCCGGGTATTATGGGCCGCATCGGTTTCGCCGTACAGCCTAAGCACCGGCTCTGTTCCGCTGGCCCGAACCAGCAACCAGGCGTCGTTGGGCAACAAAAACTTATATCCATCGATGGTTTCAATGCCCTGAACCTTCCAGTTGCCAATGCTTTGAAGGCCTTCGGCACAGCGTTTCATGGCCGTTTGCTTTTGGTTTTCACTCAGGTGCAAATCGCGGCGGTCGTAATTAAATGGCCCTACGATGGAGTACACTTCTTGGATTAAATCGTTGAGCGACTTGCCGGATTTTGCCATAAATTCCCAGATAATCAGGCCCATCCAAATTCCATCGCGTTCCGGAATGTGGCCTTTGATGGCGATGCCTCCGCTTTCTTCCCCGCCCAACAACACATCTTCGGTTAAAAAATATCCGGTAATGTGTTTGAAGCCGATTTGGGTGGTTTGCAGGGGAAGCCGATAATGGGAGCAGAGTTTTTCCAGTTTTCGACTGACCGAAAAGGCGGCCACCACCTTGCCTGAAATGCCCTTATAGGCCACCATGTAGTGAATTAAAAGCAGAATAATGTGATGGGAATCAATAAATTCGCCTGCTGCGTTGAACAGGCCAATGCGGTCGGCGTCCCCGTCGGTGGCCAAGCCGGAATCGATGTTTTTTTCCGATTGGATGCGCTGCTGAAAGTCTGTCAAATTGCGAAGAATGGGTTCGGGGGCTTTGCCTCCAAACAGCGGATTCCAATCGCTGTTAAAATGCAAGATGGAAGAACCAAACACCTGCTGCATAACAAATTGCCCGGCGCCGAACATGGGGTTGTAGGCAAAGCGGAAGGAACTGTTTTGAATGGCCTGCAGGTCAAATTCAGATTCCAGAGCCCGGGCGTACAAGGCCTGCATATCGTAAATGTCCACCTGAGATTCGGTGTAGCTTACAGCAACCGGCTGTTCAATTAAATCTTCAATGGCTTGAATTTGGTCGGGAAGCAAAGGGCCCCCAAAATGGCCTTTTAGTTTGTAGCCGTTGTAGGAAGGCGGATTGTGCGAGGCGGTGATAACCACCCCCAGGCCGGCCTTTAGCTCGCGGGTGGCCATAGACACCATGGGAGTGCTAACGGGTCCGGCGGCGGCAAAGGTTTTTATTCCAAATTGGTGAAAAACAGCCGCGGCTTCTTGCATAAACCGCTGTCCGGCAAAACGGCAGTCGTAACCTACCACAATGCTGTGGTTCAGGTTGGGTTGTTGAAGCAGCCAAGAGGCAACAGCCACCGACACCCGATTCACATTTTCAACGGTGTAATCTTCGGCAATGATGGCTCGCCAGCCGTCGGTTCCAAATTTAATTTTCTTCATTGGGAATGGATTAATTTAAGAAGCTGCCGCTGTACCCGACTCCACCGGCTTTCAAACCGTGACAGCTTTTAAACTTTTTGCCTGAGCCACAAGGGCAAGGGTCGTTGCGGCCAATTTTTTCATCGGTTCGGATGGGTGCTTTTGGAAGTTCGTCTGAGGCAGAAGGAACCGGCAGGGAACGGGGTGCTGAGAAATCGGGTTTTGAGGCCTTCATCGGGGCGGGTTTTGGGGCGGGGGCCGGCCGGGAAGGTGCCGCCGGGCGGTCTTGAGCTATGCCCGCCCTCAGCAGGAATGACAGAACTTCCTCGTTCAACTTTGCCAAAAAAGATTGGAACAAACTGAAGCCTTCTTGTTTGTAAACCAAAAGGGGGTCTTTTTGTTCGTAAGAGGCGTGGCTGCTGCTGCTTTTCAAATCGTCCATTTCGCGCAGGTGTTCTTTCCAGTGCAGGTCGATCAGTGCCAGGATGATGGACTTTTGAATGGTGGTAATGATTTCCCGGCCTTGGTTTTCATAGGCTTTTTTTAGGGAAACTGAAATTTGAATCATGCGATGCCCGTCGGTTAGGGGCACCCCTATGTTTTCATATTTTGCTCCTTCGTCCAGGTAAACGCGTTCCAGCACCGGCCAAACGGCGGTTCGAATGCCCTCCATTCTTCGGTTTAGGCCTTGGTAAGCTTCGCTGAACAGGTGTTCCGACCTTTTTTCTGCTTGCCCTTCCAAGAATTCAGCTTCGGTTATGTTCAGGTCAACCCCCAATTTACGCAGGGCTTCCATTCGAAATTCTTCCACATCGCGGTTGCTGTACCCCAACTCTACCACCTGATCGCACATGTCGTACAGCATGTTTGAAACATCTAAGCTGATGCGTTTTCCGTGTAAGGCATTGCGTCGGCGCTTGTAAATGGCCTCGCGTTGAAGGTTCATCACGTCGTCGTATTCCAGCAGTCGTTTGCGGATTCCGAAGTTGTTTTCTTCCACTTTTTTCTGGGCCCGTTCAATGGAGCGGGTAATCATGGTATGGGTAATGACTTCGCCTTCTTTCAAACCCATGCGATCCATGATTTTGGCCATGCGTTCAGAGCCGAAGATGCGCATCAGGTCGTCTTCCAGCGACACAAAGAAGACAGAAGAACCGGGGTCGCCCTGCCGTCCTGAGCGTCCGCGCAGCTGCCGGTCAACCCGGCGGCTTTCGTGGCGTTCGGTACCAATAATGGCCAGACCACCGGCCTCTTTCACCCCGGGTCCCAATTTAATGTCGGTACCCCTTCCGGCCATATTGGTGGCAATGGTTACGGTTCCTGCCTTTCCTGCCTCGGCCACAATTTCGGCCTCTTTTTGGTGCAACTTGGCGTTCAATACCTGGTGCTTAATGCCCGCCATTTTGAGCATTCTGCTGAGCAATTCTGAAATTTCGACCGAGGTGGTTCCCACCAGAACGGGGCGGCCGGCATCCACGAATTCCTTCACCTTGTCTATAACGGCATTGTATTTTTCGCGTTTGGATTTATACACCAAATCATTTTGATCTTTGCGCTGAATGGGGCGGTGGGTCGGTATGACCACTACGTCCAGTTTGTAAATATCCCACAATTCTTTGGCTTCGGTTTCGGCGGTTCCGGTCATGCCGGCCAGCTTTTGGTACATCCGAAAATAGTTTTGTAGGGTAATGGTGGCATAGGTTTGAGTGGCCGCCTCAATCTTTACATTTTCTTTGGCTTCAATGGCCTGGTGCAAGCCGTCGGAATAGCGGCGGCCGTCCATGATACGGCCGGTTTGTTCGTCCACAATCTTCACCTTGCCTTCCATCACTACGTACTCGGTGTCTTTCTCGAACAAAGTATAGGCCCTGACCAACTGATTTATGGTGTGAATACGCTCAGATTTTATGGTAAAATCGCGCATCAATTCGTCTTTTTTCTGCAATTTTTGTTCCGCATCGGGATACCCAACATCAATCTGTGAAAGCTCGGCCGCAATGTCCGGAATCAAGAAAAAGTTTTCGTCGTCGTAGCCTTGGCTTATCAATTGAAGTCCCTTTTCGGTTAAATCGACCGAATTGCTTTTTTCATCTATAACAAAGTACAGCTCATCGTCAATCTTGGGCATTTCTTTTTGTTGGTCTTGCAGAAAATGGTTTTCCATTTTTTGCAATAAGGCCCGCATGCCTGATTCGGAAAGGAATTTTATCAGGGCCGAGTTTTTGGGTAGCCCTCGGTGGGCCCGAAGCAAGTATTCGCCTGCCTTCCATTTTTCGTCTTTGCTTGCGGCCTCGCTGTTTAGAATGCGTTTGGCGTCCGAGAGTTGAGTGTTGATCAGTTTTTTCTGAACGGTGGCCAGTTTTTCAACCAACGGCCTTAATTGCAAAAACTCTTGGTTTTCGCCTTTGGGGGTAGGGCCGGAAATAATCAGGGGAGTCCGGGCTTCGTCAATCAACACCGAATCCACCTCATCAATGATGGCGTACTGATGAACACGCTGAACCAATTGGTCGGGGTGGGTTGCCATGTTGTCGCGCAGGTAATCAAACCCAAATTCATTGTTGGTGCCATAGACCACATCGGCACAATAGGCCTGCCTGCGTTCATCTGAGTTGGGTTGATGCCGGTCAATGCAATCAATGGTCAACCCGTGAAATTCAAAAATCGGACCCATCCACTCCGAATCGCGTCGGGCCAAATAGTCGTTCACCGTTACTACATGTACGCCGCGGCCCGACAAAGCATTCAGAAAAATGGGAAGGGTGGCCACCAGGGTTTTTCCTTCGCCTGTGGCCATTTCGGCAATTTTTCCCTGATGCAAGGCCATGCCACCAATCAGCTGCACATCGTAGTGCAGCATGTCCCAAACAATTTCGTTTCCGGCGGCCGGCCAGCGGTTGGGCCAAACGGCTGTGGCTTCCGCCCCGCTCCCCTCGATGCGTATGTACCCTTTATTAACGGCTATGGAACGGTCGAATTCATTTGCCAACACCCGAATTTCGGCATTGTTTTTAAAGCGGTTGGCCGTTTCTTTTACAAAGGCAAAGGCCTGGGGCAATGCCTTTTCCAAGACGCTTTTCAGGGTTTCCTGCAGCAATTTTTCTTCTTTATCGACCGAATCGTACAGCTGTTCCTTTTCCTCATCGCCGGCATTTCCTGATTCTGCCAGGCCTACAAGTTCATCAATTTTGGCCTGATGGCCCGAGATTTCGCTTCGTATGGCCGATTTAAGTTGGGCCACCCTGCTTCGAAAATCATCGTGGCTCAGGTTTTTTAGCGGCTCCCAGGCTTGATTTATCTGCTGAACTAAGGCCTCCAGCTCGTTAATATCTTTCCTGTTTTTTCCACCCCCCAGCAAAGAAGCCAAAAGACGATCCAATATTCCCATGAGGTTTTACGTTTGATTGATGAACAAGCTCAAAGGTAAAGGAAGGGAAGGAAAAACAGGTAAATTGCCCATACAAAAGGCCTAAAAAACAAAATGCACCCTGCGGTGCGTTTTGTCAATACTCGTCTTCGTTGAAAAAGAAATCGTCTTTGGTAGGATAATCGGGCCAAATGTCTTCAATGGCCTCGAACAACTCACCGTCATCTTCCAATTCCTGAAGGTTTTCAATTACTTCCATCGGTGCTCCTGTGCGCATGGCGAAGTCTATTAACTCGTCTTTGGACGCAGGCCATGGAGCATCTTCAAGATAGGAAGCCAGTTCTAAAGTCCAGTACATACTTGATAATCTTTACTTTAACAAAAAAACAGAAGGTGTTTCTCCTTCATTTTGCACAAAAGTAAGAAAATGAAATTCAAATAAAGAAGAGGAACACAAACCTTTTTGTACTTTTGCCCACCGAATCGCCCGGGTGGTGGAATCGGTAGACACGCAGGACTTAAAATCCTGTGGGCAGTGATGTCCGTGCGGGTTCAAGTCCCGCCCCGGGTACAAAAAAGCTCTGTAACGCTTGGTTGCGGGGCTTTTTTTAAGTTTCATGGCGATTTCGATGCACCTGTTGGTTTTTTTGGGCGGCAGCCGGGCTTTCGCCGGTAGTCCTCGGTTGCCGAAAGTCTGGCCCGGCGGGCTTGCGGGGGCTCCCAAGGTCGCCTCCGCGCCACGCGGGCCAGGCTTCGGCACCCTGTGGGCTACCCGGCTCAATCCCTGCCGCAGGCCCCCTGCTTCCTGCATGGGCTCAATTTCCAAATCATGCCCGGCCGAAAAAAAGCATACAGATTTCAGGGAATACCTGCATGTCGGCCATTTGAAAATATTTAAACAGTACATACAACGGTATGGATTTTGCACACTTCAATTGCCTTAAAAACAACCTTCGACCTATGGCCAAGCACCAACGCCCTATTTTTCTCATCTTGTTTTTACTGCCCTGCTTTTTTATCCGGGCCCAAACTCCCACCAAAATGGAATCGGAATACGAGCGTTACGTTCGGCAACAGCAGGCATCATTTAACCGGTTTGCCGAACGCCGGCAACAGGAAATGGATTCGCTGCGTCAGGCGGCCAACAAGGCATTCAACGCTATGCTGAATAAGGATTGGAAAGAAGCCGAAAGCAAAAAAATCAGCTCCCCCTACCCCCGTCCAAAACCGGTTGAGCCCCCCAGGGCCGAAAAAAAAGAGCAAAGGGATACCTTGCTGTTGGAACAAACCAAAAAACAAAAAGAAAGCGGACTAGCCCCCAATAAAAATAGGGAAAAAGACAACCGCCTTTCTGCCGAGGAACCAAAACCCAAAAAAGACGCACCGGTTTCCGCTGAGCCGGCCCTGGACGATTTTCCCGAACCCAAACCGGAGCCCCGGCAAAACGAAGAACGCCTCGATGAACTGAGCGCCTTTCCGGAGCTTGGCCTGGAAAAAGTCCAAACCTTTGGGTGGGATTGGTACATGCCTTCGGTTACTCCCGGTTTTGAAGCCCCCCAAGGCCCCATCAACGATAAAACGATTGCCGCGGCCTACGCCAAATGGATTGGCAGCAACCAGGAACAACTGCTCGGGTACTTTAAAGCCTCGCAAAAAAAGTTCAATCTGAACGACTGGGCACTACTCCTGCTCATCCGCAAGCTTTCCGCCAAATTAGGCTACAACCCGGCTCAAGCCGCCGTTTTTGAATGGTTTTACCTGACTCAGCTGGGCTACGATGCCATTTTGATGTATTCAGACCGAGAAGTGTATGCCGGGCTTTGCTTTGCCGAAAAGGTTTATGGCCGATTTCTGGAAAAAGACGGAAAGCGGTATCTAATGCCCGAAGATGCCCCCGCCAAACCCTACTATACCTATCAAAACCAAAACAGCTATGCCACCCGCCCCATTGAGTTTAAAAATTTGGGCGCCGTACAGGTGAACAGCGGTGGCAAAGAACGCTTGTTTTCTTTTCAAGTTCTTGGAAATGCCTACAAACTGCCTTTAAGTTACAACCTGGGCCGGGTTCAACTGTATGCCTCCCTGCCACAATCTGACATTCCATTTTATTTGAGCAACCGGGCGGCCGAACCTTGGTTGTCGGAAGCCAACCATCAAAAAATAGCCAGGGAACTGAGCCGATTTTCAAAGCCTATGGATAAATTACGATTTTTGCATGCCTTGGTATTGCAAGGCATTCCATACCAAACCGACCAGGAGCAATTTGGAAAGGAGAAATTTTGCCTGACCGAGGAAACCCTGGATTATCCCTTCGCCGATTGCGAAGACCGTTCCTTTCTATTAAACCGATTGATTCAAACCTTTACAACCTGGAAAACCATTGGGGTACGTTTTCCGAACCATTTGGCATTGGCCGTGGCGCTGGAACCGGAACCGGGCATGGAGGTGCTTAAGCACAAGGGGCGGCAATGGGTGTATTGCGATCCAACCTATTTTGGCGCCGATGTGGGGCGGATACCTGTGCAGTACAAAACGGTGGCTTGGCAGGCGGTGGAGTAAGAATAACGCATTTAACTCACTTCTTCCCCCAACTGCCCTTATCCAAACTCCGATACTGAATCGCTTCGGCTACATGCTGTTGCTCTATCCTTGCCGAGGCCTCTAAATCGGCGATGGTTCTTGCCACTTTTAGTATGCGGTCGTAGGCTCGTGCCGACAACTGCAAGCGCGTCATGGCCAATTCCAGCAATCGCTTTCCTCCGGCATCGGGTTGGCATTCCTCACGCACCTGTGCCGGACTCATTTGGGCATTGTAGTACACGTTTTTATTGTCTCTGCGCTGAATTCCAAACCGCCTGGCCTGCACCACCCGCTCACGCACCGCCATGCTGCTCTCTTGACGCGGAGCATCCATCAATTCCTTCAATTCCACGGGAACCACTTCCAATTGCACATCAATTCGATCCAACAAGGGCCCGCTAATTCTACCCAAATAACGCTCTATGCTTAGCTTCCCGCATTCGCAGGCCTTTTGCGGATTGTTGTAATGCCCGCAGGGGCAAGGGTTCATGGCGGCCACCAGCATAAATCCGGCCGGGAAGGCCACCGTCATCTTAGACCTCCCAATCACCACAACCCTGTCTTCCAGCGGTTGACGCATCACCTCCAAAGCCGTTCGCTTAAATTCGGGCAGTTCATCTAAAAACAAAACTCCATGGTGGGCCAACGAAATCTCTCCGGGTTTGGGCTGACTGCCCCCCCCCGTCAGTGCCACTTCCGAAATGGTGTGGTGCGGACTGCGAAACGGCCTGCAGGTCAACAGTCCGCTTTGGCCTTTTCCCACTGCTACGCTGTGTATTCTTGACACTTCCAAAGCCTCTTCCCGGGTCATTGGCGGCAATATGCCCGGAATGCGTTTGGCCAGCATGGTTTTGCCGCTTCCCGGCGGGCCAATCATCAGCATGTTGTGCCCCCCCGCTGCGGCAACCTCCATCGCCCGTTTCACCCCTTGCTGCCCTTTTACCTCTGAAAAATCAACACCAAATCCCGGCGGGCTGTCCAAAAGCAAGGAGTCGGAAACCTGAACAGATACCGGTCGTTGCCCCATCAGTTCCTCGCACACCTGCCGCAAATGAACCGCCCTACGGATTTCAATTTCACTGACCACCGAAGCCTCTAGGGCGTTTTGATGAGGCAAAATGGCCGTTTTTAATCCCAATTTGGCCGCCAACAAGGCCATGGGCAAAGCACCGCGAATTGGCAATATGCCGCCGTCCAACGACAATTCTCCCATTATCAGGCAACCCGATAATGGCTCAAACGGAATCTGTCCGGAAGCCGCCAACATGCCTAAAGCAATCGGCAAATCATAGGCCGCCCCCTCTTTGCGGATGTCTGCCGGTGCCATGTTCACCGTAATTTTCTTTCCGGGCCGTTTAAAACCACTTTGCTGCAGGGCCGCCTCGATGCGCCGTTCGCTTTCCTTCACTGCGTTGTCCGGCAGTCCCACCAAATAAAACCGAAATCCATCGGCAGCATGCACCTCTAAGGTAATTGGAATGGCTTCAATACCATACAAAGCCGCCCCTGTAATTTTTACAAGCATCGCGTTTTCATTAAATTAAACGCCGGGGCAACTTCGACAAGGCAAAGATAAGAAGGCAATAGGAATGTGTCAAGGGGTAGATTTTGTTGGCAGGCAAAAAGAATGCTTGGGCAAGCTGCCTTTTTGATTGCGAAAGCCGGAGTTTTTTTTGCCGCCTCCATTGGGTTCAATCCCCTTTCTTTTTGTAAAATTGGATTTATTTTCTCCTAATATGATTGCCAGCTGCTTTATTTTTCGGTTTTCAACGCCTCGGGTTCTATGCTTTGTTTTGGGGATACTTTCCCAAGGTACAGCAACGGTGCATGCCCAGGAATTCAAGATGACAGACGCCCTGGCCATTCGTGAAATTTACGACCGGGCATTGGTAAAGGGAACCGCTTATGAGAATCTTCGGCACTTATGCAAGGAAGCCCCTGCCCGCCTTAGTGGCAGCGAAAATGCCGAAAAAGCGGTGCATTTGACCGCCAAAATGCTCAAAGATGCCGGTGCCGATACGGTTTGGCTTCAGCCCGTTATGGTTCCCGCGTGGGAACGAGGTGAAACGGAAGCTTTACTGAAAAATAACGGCAATCAAAGGCCATTGGAGGCCGTTGCCTTGGGCGGTTCGGTGGGCACAAATGGTCAATGGCTGGAGGCAGAACTCATTGAGTTTCCCGGCATTGAGGCATTGAAATTGGCTCCGGCCGAGCAAATTGCAGGCAAAATCGTGTTTTTAAACGAGCCCATGGAACCACGCAACCTGAATACTTTTGCTTCGTATGGGGCCTGCGGTGGTAATCGGGTGTTTGGAGCCGATGAAGCCGGGAAAAAGGGAGCCATAGCGGTGCTGGTGCGATCGCTTACCCTTAGCCACGACCACCACCCGCATACCGGAGTCATGATTTACCGTTCTGAAGTAAAAATTCCGGGCCTGGCCATTTCAACCATAGAGGCAGACCGGCTTTCCGAATTGTTGGCGGATTCCGTGCCGGTGCGGGTGAGACTGCGGCTTGGCTGCCGCGATTTGGGAATGAAACCATCGTACAATGTGATTGGAGAACTTCGTGGCAGGCAGTTTCCAAATGAAATTGTGCTGGCAGGCGGACATTTGGACAGTTGGGATACCGGGGAAGGTGCTCACGACGACGGGGCCGGTTGCATCCACGCCATTGAAGCCTTACGGATTTTGGCCCTGATGCCCGTTCGCCCAAAACGAAGCTTTCGGTGTGTGCTGTTTATGAACGAAGAAAATGGGGGATTCGGAGCCGATGCCTATGCAGCATTGGCCGTCCAAGAGCTGGGCAAAAACATTCGGCATGTGGCCGCCATTGAATCAGACCGCGGTGGATTTACCCCAAGGGGATTCTCGTATGAGGCTCAGGGGCCGGCAGGTTCGTCTGCCCAACAATTTTTAAACCGATTTGAAGAGGCCTTAGCGCCGTATCAATTGCAATTGATTACTGCCGAGGGAAGCGGTGCTGATGTGGGTAAGTTGCATTCAACCGGGGCGGCTTTGTTTGGTTTTTTGCCCGATTCGCAAAGGTATTTTGATGTTCACCATGCAGAAACCGACCGATTTGAAAACGTCCATAAAAGGGAATTGGAATTGGGCGCCGCCGCCGTTGCTTCTTTAAGTTACCTGCTTTGCCAATACGGGATAAACCCTAAAATTCCTACCAAAAAATAATGCCTGCTTTGTTTTGGGATTTTAGGGAAATAATCAATTCCTGAATTTAATGAGAAATGGAAAGGGTGTCGGAATGGGTGGCACAAAAGTTAGAAACCTGCCATTCCAAAGAGTAGGGTTCGCCATATTGGCCTGAAAAGGAGCTGTTGAATTGATTTGGATTTGAAAATTGGCCATTAAGCCCGGACAAGACCGACCAGCTTCCTGAACCGATGCCGGGGTTGGTGGCGGCCAGGTTTAGCGTGTACCGCGTGGCACAGCGGATTAAAATGTTGTCTAAGCGGTGAAAATCGTTTGCCCCCCCGCAATAGCCTGTAAATCCCCATTTCCAGGTAGATTTATTGGTGTTTGCCCAGGCGGCAGGCAAAGCGGTAGGCCCCAAAACCAGGCTGTTGTTGATCCAAACCCCCGTTAAGCCTGTTGAAGTCAATTCTATTTTGACGGGAACGGTTTGGTTGCGCCAGATAAAGGGTTGTGAAAAGGCCAACTGAACATTGTTGAAACTAACGCTGATGCGGTTGCAATAGTTGGAATTGTAGTACGAACAGAAGTCAACGACAAGGGCTTGATTGACCAATGTGTTGTTCAAAAAATTAACCATTTGAAGCGAGTCGCCAAAAAAAACAGAGTGTCCGTCGGCCCCGGAACCGCCCCCGTGGTACATATCAAAAAACACCTCATATCTCTCGGAGCTGCTGGAAGGGGAGGGGTGCTGCAATACGGCCCGCCCGGTAGTATTGGATTGATTCGGGGTTAATTGAAGCAGTCCACCTGTAACAACAGCCGTTCCGGCCATACTTACATTCGGAGGAACCTGATTGTTGTTGAAATCGGCTTGAAAAACGGTATCCCATTGGCTAAGTGAAGGGGCAGATGGAATTCCGGCTATGGCTGGGCTGGGTTGAGGAAGGCATTGTCCACATACTTCAGACCAAAAAATACCGTTAAAAAAATTAAGGCATTGGCTTTGAGTATTAAAAATCATAAGGCCTTGAGCGGGCTGTAGAATGGCATCGCGTTGAGCTGAAGTAAGCCGAGGGGGCAAAAAGCCGCGGTTTTGGGAACGTATTTCCAGCATGGCCGTGGAATCGGGTTGGGCGGGTGGATTGCCTCCAATTAAGACACCCTGAGCCAATGCAGCGTTCACAGAAAGCAAGAAAATAAAAAAAGTTAAATGCCTATTCATAAAAAAAGTTGTGGTTAAAATTAAAAAAACGGCTTCTATTGGAATGTTAATTTTTAATTAAAACCCATAAACAGAATGTTGGGGAATGTTTAGCCCCCCTTAGGAGGAGCAATTCGGATGTGTTGGCATTTGCATTGAGAGGGTTGCGGCAGGGATTGAACGGGGTTGCCCGCAAGGTGGCCGAAGCCTGGCCCGCGTGGCGCGGAGGCGACTTTAGGAGCCCCCGCAAGCCCGCAGGGCCAGCCTTTCGGCCACCGCGGACTACCCCGAGAAAGCCCGGCTGCCGCCCCCAAAAAAACCACTTTGGCCATTTCGCGGCGAAATCTGCACGGCCTTCCGGCGGCTCAAAATAAGCCGCTATCGGTTCATAAAATCCAGCCAAGCGTTCAGAGCACGCATCCGGTGTGAACGGCTGTTTTTTTCTTCCGCACTCAACTCGGCAAAACTGCGGGTATCTCCCTGCTCAACAAACAAGGGGTCGTAGCCAAATCCGCCCGAACCGCGAACTTCTTCCAACAAAGTTCCCGACACTGTACCGCTAAAAGTATGCATCTGCCTTCCGTCAAAATAGGCCAACACCGTTTGAAACCGTGCGGCCCGGTTTGCCTGTCCTTGCATCAAACTCAACACCTTTTTGATGTTGTCGTCGGCATTGGCTTCAGGCCCGGCAAAACGGGCCGAAAAAACCCCGGGTGCCCCGCCCAGGGCGGCCACCTCCAAACCACTGTCGTCGGCCAGAACAGGTATTCCTAAATGAACATAAGCCCTGGCCTTCAAAACTGCATTTTCTTCCAAGGATTGCCCCGTTTCTTCCACCTCGTCTAAGAATCCAAAATCTTCGGGCCCCACCACCTTGAATCTGTTCCCCAAGACTTCCTGAATCTCTTTCTTTTTATGTGCATTCCGTGTCGAAAGGAACAACATTGGACTTTGCTCTGTTTTGTTCATAAAGAATCTAAATAAGCCTTGGATGTATCCTTAAGGGTTTCCTTGAGGGGGCGAAATCGGAAATCGGGATGTGCAGTTAAAAATCGTTCCGAAGAATACCAATGGTTCAGGGAAGAATTCAGCAACATTTCGTAGGGAATTAAGGTAGGCAAAGAAAAACGGGACAAGAACCATTCCATGGCTTTGGCAAAAGGCAATAATGCGGAGGTAGGCAGGCAATGCTGTGGGCCATTCTGCCCCAATTCGTTGGCCATGCCCTGCAAAACGTCTTTCCATGCGGCGTTTTCTGAACACAAAATAAAGCGTTGCCCAAAAGAGGGCTGTTCAATTTCAGAAATCAAGGCTGAGGCCACATCGCGGACATCCACAAAACCGGTATTTCCGGGCGGATACCAGTGCAGCCCTTTGTGTACCCGCGGAAATAATGTGCCGGTGCCGGAATCCCAGGGTCCGGGACCCAAAACCACCGCCGGACTTAAAACCGTTGCCTTCATTCCTTCTTCGACAGCCCTCCAAACCTCTAATTCCGCTTGGTATTTGCTCAAAGCATACCAGGTATTCGCGGGGTCGTTTTTCCAAATTTGGGATTCATTGACCCGGGCGGGTTGAAAGCTGCGCCCCAAGGCCGCAATGGAACTGATGTGAATAAGCCGGGCCTGAGGAGATTCCATCTGCATCGCCTGAATCAAGCTTGCCGTACCTTGCACATTGTCATTCCAGATTTTAGGCCGATCCAAACGCCGAAACGAAACCCTTCCGCCGGCATGAACAACCAGGTCTTTTTCCGCTACCGCATTGCAGACATCAAAAAAATCCGTCAAATCGCCCTCCGCATATTTTAAATTCGGATGTCGCCAAGGAAGACACTTCCCGTGCCTGCGGAGCAAATCCACTTTATGCCCCGCCTGAACCATTGCAAGTGCCAGATGCTGACCTAAAAAACCAAGCCCTCCGGTCAACAAAATGGATAAAGAAGGTGTTTGCATAGAAAACTGCCGTTCCATGGATGCAAAGTAACGCAGCGTTTTTAATTTTTAATTGTCTATTTTCCGTGAATTCCATTCAACGGTATTGTTTTTTGCTGATTTCAGCCTTATTTATTCCCCTGTTTGCAACGGCAGGCCTTGCGTTGGAAGGTCGCATGGTCTGCCAAAATGGGGGTGGGCCGGAACAGGCACCCGGCTTGAGTGTCTTTTATGGGGTTACGGGAGGTCCAAATGGCCCTGTGCGGGCAATAGAATACGACAGTGCCACAGGCATTATTTATGTGGGCGGCTCATTCACCTCTTTTTTAGCAGGTACCACCCAGGGCGATGGGCATGTGGCCGGGTTCAATCCCAACGCCAACCAATGGTTTGAAGTGGCAGGAGGTTTGCCCGGAAAGGTCAACGATTTAATCTTTTGGAACGATACACTTTATGCCGGCGGGTTGTTTACCAACAGCAGCGATGAGGAATTTGGGGTGGCTCGCTTAGGCAACAACGGCTGGGAACAAGCAGGAATTCTTAAGGGCGAGGTGCTTTGCCTTCAGATTTATCAAAACGATTTGTACGCGGGGGGCAATTTTGCCATAAGCGGCATGGGCAATCAAGCCTCGTTCATTGCAAAATATTTGCACGGAGTTTGGACCAGCCCGGGGTTTACCTTCAACGGGGTAGTAAAAACCATGTTGGAATGGCAAGGAATGTTGGTGATGGGCGGTGAATTCAACCACAGTGGACTAATGCCCAGCCTGCATGTTTTTGGCTGGAATGGTTCCTCAGGTTGGGCACCCGGCAGTCCGGGCGCCCCTGTTTACTCCATGGAAATTTTTCAGAATGAATTGTATGCGGCAGGACCACTGCTTTCCGGCTACGACACTTTCGGTTTAGCCAAATGGCAAAACAACCAATGGACAAACCTGATTTCCCTTGACTTCTTCAACAACAGCTATACTTTCTCGCCTACTCAACTTGCTTCCATGGGATTTTGGAAAATTAAATCCATAGAAAACCAACACCCGGATTATTTTTCCCCCCGCCAATTGTACGTCAGCGGCAATTTTTTGTTTCAACCCCAAAACTCCAACTCCCGACCCGGACAAAACATGCTAAGGTTGGATGCAGGAGTAGGACTCACCGGCGATAGTTTTGCCGACTCTACCGTTTACGATGTGATTGAAATCAACGGAACGCTTTATGTTGCAGGGCTTTTTAGCAGCATAAATCAAACCCCCGCCTACTATTTCGGGTACAGTCGGCAAGAAGCCACCTCCATTGAAAACCACATTCCTGAAAGTGGACTTTTAAGCGTTTTCCCAAATCCCGGCCGGAACCGAATTCTGGAACTTCGCGGTTTGTCTGAGTCTATGCTGGGCCAAAAAGGCAAACTGTTCAATGCCGGCGGACAAGCATTGGGGGCACTTACCCTAGAATCCAACTACCGGGTTAATTTGGGCAATTTGCCCCCGGGAACCTACACCGCCACCTGGCCCAATGGCCAATTTGTACGCTTTAGCCTTATAGATTAATTCAGCTTCATCTACCTTTGAACCATGCGAGCGCTTGACCATATCGTTTCAGACTGCCTAAGTGGGAAGCCTTCGGCGCAGCGGGAATTGTATGACCGTTACGCCTCGCGGCTTTTGGGTATTTGCTTTCGGTATTCCAATGGACGCGACGATGCCGAAGAAATTTTGCAGCAATCCTTCATCAAGATTTTCACCCGCATGGAATCGTTCAGCAACCAAGGCTCGTTTGAGGGCTGGATGAAGCGAATCACCATCAATACTGCCCTAAACTTTTTGAGCAGCCAAAAAAGGTTGGGATTCACCGAAGAGGTAACCCCATACACCGCCTATCACAACGAAGATCCCGAGGCCGAAATGATCCGCAGCATGGAAAATGAAAAGCTGTTTGAATGCATTGGCCGCCTGCCCGACGGCTACAGGGTGGTTCTAAACTTGTTTGCCATTGAAGGCTTGAGCCATAAAGAAATTGGCGAACGCCTTGGCATTACCGAAAGCACCTCTCGTTCCCAATTCGTGCGGGCTAAATCGGCCCTTAAAAAAATACTGGAAGAAAGTTTTAATTCAGATGCAATTCCCTATGTCGGTAAAGTGGTTCGAACTTCTGCGTAAACGTGCCGGTGAGTTTCGCATGACTCCCCAGGCTTGGATTTTCAGGCAGGTTCAAAATGAACTGCCCGGACAGGCTATTCCAAGTTTGAAGGGGCGGGCCGAAGCATTTGTTGTTGAACCCTCGGCCGGATTGTTTGAGGGCATTCAAGCCGGTTTGGCCGACCAAATAACCCCTGCACTTCAAGAACAGGCCGAAGCCTTCCGCCTAAACCCTTCAAATCGGTTGTTTGATAAAATTCAGGAACAACTTCCCGGGCAGGCTGTTCCCTCTTTGGCCGAAAAAGCCGCCGACTTCCGCCTACAGCCTTCGGCTCAACTGTTTCAGCAGATTCAAAGCCGCATGCTGGCCCGCCGCCGTCGTCGGGTTGCAGCCCTGTTGCTCTCTCTCTTAATGTTGGGCTCTGCGGCCTGGTTCCTGCCAACATTCATGCAGAACCAAACCGCCAAAACCAACATCAAACCCGCGGGCCAAAATTCAAAAGCAGAACAAACCCAACAGCACAATCAAGGTTCAAGCGTGCATGGGCCTACATTCCAAGAACAAAGCCAAAACGTTCAGAATGTTGATGCTGAATCGGCCTTAACAGCCGGCAAAACGGAAAGCCATGCAATTTCAAGCCGGGGCAACAACGGCAACGCCGTAGCAAACCAAAATGGTTCCCAAAGTGGCTCTGCAAATCCCCAAAACAAAACCTCGGCGGGCAATACAAATGCCTTAGCCGCCAACAGCAAGCAGGCAAGCGGATTAGCCACCCAAAAAACCTCTGCACCGGAAACAAAGCAACCTGGGAATGCGGCATCCCAACAGTCCATGACCCTGAGTTCGAGAGATAGACACCGAAACAAACCGGCCGCGGCAGCCAATGGATTGGCAGGCGGGCCAAAAGGCAATGCCCAGCCGGGTTCGGGCAAGCGTGAACCTTGGGAGCCCTTGGAGTTGAAATGGGATAAATACCAAGCTCAACGCATTGAACCCTTGTTCAGTTGGAGTTCCTTTGACAACCGCTGGAAGCGTCCACATTTAGAAAAAGTATTCCTGCGTACAGCCCAACGCCGGCCGGCCCCTTTCTCCCTGCGTGCCCAATTCGAAGCCACAGCCCTTGCCACCCAAATGGCCTTTAGCGAAAACCCTGATTACCAAGGAAAAAAGAGCAATCTGCTAAACCCTGCCTCTTACCAAGACTTGGAATCAAGGCTACAAACTCCGGATTTTTCTTACCAGGTTCAGGCTGGATTGGAGCTTGGATTCCGGTCGGTTTACCTGCGTACAGGGCTAAGTTTGCTGCGCTTGACTTTCCAGCAAAACGAACTGCAATTTGAGCATAAAGCCTTGATTGTGAACGTGCCGGTTACCGACACACTGACCTTTACCACCAACAACGGGGTCGACACCACTGTGGTGTACAGCTACACCAAGCCTGAGTTAAAAGATGTGCTTGACACCACGCGCAGCACCTACGCGTCGCGGGCCACCTTTGTGAGCATTCCCTTGGCATTTGGCTACAGGTACGAGCGGGGACGCTGGTTTGCCCAAGCAGATTTAGGCGTAGCGCTGAACTTGTTTTTAGAGGGCCGCGGCTTGGTTTACATGGCCACGGGAGCCACGGTATTGTCGCCAACAATTCAGGCCGATCAGGCCTTTTGGAACAGCCTGGGCATGGACGCAACAGCCCGGCTTAAGGCCGGTTTAAAACTTTCCAGACGCTGGTCTGCGGCCCTGCACATGGACCTACGCATGGGCTTGCGCCCTGTATTTTCGGGCGAACAAGCCCTGCATCAAACCTATTCCGGCATGGGCCTGGGCTTCTCGCTGAACCACAGGTTATATTAAATTTCTACGTTGCCGAAAATTGTGCCTGAACGCTGATTTCAATTTGGTATGATTTTTTTGGGGGCGGCGGACGGGCTTTCCGGGCTACTCCGCAGGTCAACGCGGGGCGGTGCAGCCACGGCAGTAGCTCCTCGCGTCGCTCTGCCGCGGCAGCACCGCCAGCCGCTTTGACCTTTGCGGGGTAGCCTCGTCAATCCCTGCCGCGGGCGGCTTTGATGCGAAAACCATTTAAAAGAGAGGGGCATTGGGTATGAAAAAACAAACAAAAGGTCTCCAAATAAGCCTTTAACAAAAATTCAAATTGCGTATAAAAAAACCCGCCAAATGGCAATCGAACCGGGAAAAAAAATCCGCCGGATATAGAGACACAATGTATTGCGTTTCGACCAAAATATTGCGTTTCGACCAAAAATTCGGCGGAATTGAATAAATTTGGAAAAAATTTTATCATGAACACAGCAGAAAATTGCAAATTTTCAAAGGATCACGAATGGATTCGATTGGAGGGGGATGTGGCACTTGTTGGCATATCAGAATTTGCACAAGGAGAACTTGGCGATATCGTATTTATAGAGGTTGAAACAATAGGCGAAGACTTAGAAAAAGACGCTGTTTTTGGAAGCGTAGAAGCCGTAAAAACCGTATCAGACCTTTTTATGCCTGTGGCCGGGCATGTTTTGGAGTTCAATCAAAAATTGAACGACAGTCCCGAGTTGGTGAACAGCGATCCTTATGGTGAGGGCTGGATTGTGAAAGTAAAAGTGAGCAATACTGAGCAACTTAACGAACTAATGAACAGCGAGGCCTACTCTGCTTTCATTGGCTAAGTTATGTTTTGGAGGTTCAATGGCATAGCTTTATTTCTGACCATTTTGGCCGGAGTTTTGTGCCTTACTCCGGGCAAAGATTTAGCCTCTGCCCCTTTTCTCAGTTTTGATAAATTTGCACATCTGCTTCTTTTTTCGTTGATATCTTTGACCTGGTTGGTGGGTTTACGCAAACAAAACCACTTTGGATACTTGCGTGATAATTTTTTTCTGTTGGTAATTGTGGTTGGGATTTTTTACGGAATCGCACTGGAACTAATACAAGGAGCCGCTTTTACCGATCGCTTTGCTGATTGGAAAGATGCATTGGCAGACGCTTTGGGAGTAATTGTGGGAGCCCTTGTTTTTTTGTTGGTGTATGGGAAAATCGCCTTTCAAAATACCTCGCACCGCAGATCGCTTGCCCGGATTATTGAACGTTTTAGATTTTAAAACGTAAAAAGCTTGAAAATGCCTTGACAAGTCCAAGGCAATATTGTACCTTTAACCAATCTTTGTTGTTATGAAAGACAGGAAAAAACCCGAAGTAGATCTCCGCAAATACGGGACGCTCATGTTTGCTTTAGGCCTAACGATTTCGGTTTCGGCTGTATTGATGGCCACCGAATTTCGGTTTTACGAGGAACGGATTTTGGAAATATTTATTCCACAAGAGGAATTCCTTGTTCAAGAACAGGTTATCAATTACATTCCACCCCCACCCTCTGCTGCTCCTAAGCCGCCCCCTCCTTCGGTGGTAGAACAGATTCAAATTGTTGAAAACGAGGTGGAATTGGAACAAGAAGTAGAGATTGATGTAGAAATCGATTTGGAAACAGAGGTTTCGGACCAACAGGGTGAATTTGGACAACAAGAAGAGGCGGTTCAAGACGATCAGATTTTTCAGATTGTAGAAGACATGCCTCGTTTTGCCGGATGCGAAAAGGCCAAAGACATCGATGCCTGCTTTCAGGAAAAATTGTATGCCTTTTTGGGTAAAAACCTAAAATATCCGCCCGCTGCCAAAGAAATTGGAATCACAGGCAAAGTGTACGTTGGGTTTGTGGTTGAAAAAGATGGAAGCGTTGGTCAGGTAAACATATTGCGAGACATTGGCGGAGGCTGCGGAAACGAGGCCAAGCGGGTAATTTCAAGTTTGCCAAATTTCACCCCCGGAAAACAAAGAGGACGGCCTGTTCGTGTACAGTATCAGTTGCCTATTAATTTTCAGCTTCGTTAAACAGTTTATTTGTTGTTCGGGCAGACGATTGATGGTTGGTGGTTGGATTCCACCCCATGAATTGTCTGTTCGCCTTTTAAGGGTATAGGTTGCTTTGGATGTGAATTTAAAAATAGAAAAGTAAAAATTATTGGGAGGCCCGCGGCAGGGATTGAAGAGGGTAGCACGCTAGGGGGCAGGGACGGCAGGCGCGCGGTGCGGAGGCGAGCTTGCGAGCCCACGCAAACCCGCTGCCTGCGGTACCTGCCACCGCGGACTACCCCTGAAAGCCCGGCTGCCGCCCTAAAATCAGAAATAAAACTACCCCTGCAGAGCCTGGCGGGAATGGGATTATTTTTTCAGCAATTCGGGGAACAGCTTGTAGAATTTTTCCACTTTTGGCTGCACAACCATTTGACAATAGCCCTGATTTGGATTTCGTTGGAAGTAATTCAGGTGTTCGGCTTCGGCTCGGTAAAAGGCCTCGAAAGCCTTTAATTCGGTAACGATGGGTGCATTGTAAATCCGGGCATCGGCCATGGCATTCAACACCTGACGAGCCGTGGATTCCTGCTGTGAGGAACGGTAAAGAATAATGCTGCGGTATTGGGTGCCGATGTCGGCGCCCTGTCGGTTTAAAGTAGTGGGGTCATGGGTTTTGAAGAACACCCCCAGCAGGGTTTTCAAGGAAACCTGCGTGGAATCGAAGACCACTTGGATGACTTCTGCGTGTCCGGTGGCACCGGAGCATACCTGCTTATAGGTCGGATTGGGGCTTAGGCCACCGCTGTAACCGGGTTCCACATGAATTACGCCTTGAATGGCAGAAAAGATTGCTTCGGTGCACCAAAAACAACCGCCACCAAAAGTAATGGTGTCGGAAGTAGCAAATGTGGAATTCGAATCTGAGTTCATGTGGTTTGCTTTTGCGGGTGAGCAAGAGTACGAAAGAAGAAGGGAAGCTGAGAACAGGCAGACCTTGAGGTAAAAAAAGTCGAGTTTCACTGCAATTAAACAAAAGAGCCTGAATTTTGGTTCAGGCTTTTATTTGAAATCAAGCTTTTTTCAGGCCCTTTTTTGCCCCGGACTTTAGGTCAATTACCATAGAGGCGGCAATAAAGACGGAGGAGTATGTTCCTACCACAACCCCAATTAAAATAGCGAAGGAAAGTCCTTTGATGCCCTCGCCACCAAACAGGAAGGCGGCCACCAAAACCAAAGCAGTGGTGGTAGATGTATTGATGGTTCTGCCTAAAGTACTGTTTAGGGCATCGTTGATAATTGAAGCGAGGTTTGGATTTTTTATATCTTTAAGAAATTCCCGGATGCGGTCGAAGATAATCACCGTATCGTTAATGGAGTAACCAATAACGGTAAGTACTGCCGCAATTATACCTTGGTCAATTTCAAGGGAGAAGGGTAGGATTCCGTCTAAAAGAGAGAATGCAGCGAGCACAAGAATGACGTCGTGTGTTAGAGCTACCAAGGCTCCTGTACCATACTGCCAACCTTTAAAACGAATAAGGATATAGATGAAAATAATAACCAAGGATAGAATGACGGCCCAAATAGATTTAAATGCGACATCTCGGGCTATTGTAGGGCCCACAATTTCAACTTGTTCAATGCCTATATTGTTGTTTAGTGCGGCGAAATCTTTCAAGCTGGGTGGTGTGGTATAAAATCCTTTTAGTGCATCGTACAATTCGGCTTTGACGGCTTCGTCTGCCTCTTTGCCCTGTTCATCGATGCGGTATTTTGTAACCAAATAAATGGTGCTATTGTCGCCGTAGTATTTAACTTGAGCAGAAGCGCCGCCAAATTTAGCGGAAACTGCATCTGAGATTTGGCTGGTATTGAAGTTAGTATTGTCCAGGGCAATAACGTAGGCCCGGCCACCATTCAAATCTACCCCCAGATTAAAGCCTTTGGTAGCAAAAGAAACAAACCCTGCTGCCATAAGGATGCCTGAGATGGCGTAAAAAATGCGTCGGCGCCCAATAAAGTCAAAATTTATGGTGGTGAACCATTTATTGGTAATCTTGGAGGAGAATTCAAAGGATTTTCCTTTGCTCAATTGCCATTCAAAAACCAAACGGGTCAGGAAGATGGCAGAGAATAGGGATGTAAGGATTCCTAAAAATAGGGTAATGGCAAAACCACGAACAGGCCCGGCACCGAAAGCGATCAAAACGATAGCAATAAGGGCTGTGGTAATATTTGAATCGATAATGGCACGGTAGGCGCTGGAATAACCGTCAGAAAGGGCCAATTTTACTCCCTTTCCATTGCGGATTTCTTCGCGTATGCGTTCGAATATAAGCACATTGGCATCAACGGCCATACCGATGGTAAGCACTATACCGGTGATCCCTGCAAGAGTTAGGGTGGTGCCCAAACCTGCCAGTGTTCCGATTAAAAAGAAAAGGTTGGCAAAGAGAGCCAAGTCGGCAATCAAACCTGCCTTGCCGTAATAAAAGTACATATATGCCAATACCAGAAGGAAGGCAACGATTAAAGAAGCGATGCCCGCGGTTCGGGCTTTGGAACCGAGAGAGGGGCCAACCATTGCCAATTCAACGACCTGAGTTCGGGTAGGAAGTTTACCGGATTTCAGGATAGAGGCCAGGGATTTGGCTTCGTCAAAAGTGAAATTTCCGGTGATGCTGGAACTTCCTCCGCTGATTTTATCTTGAACAGTCGGGGCAGAGTAAACACGGTTATCAAGAACGATAGCTATGGATTTTCCCTTGTTTTTTTCTGTAATTTTTGCCCAACGTGAGGCACCTTCACCGTTCATTTCCATCAGAACCTCATACCCTCCTGATTTATCGTCGGCGTTAAAACGGGCATCAACCACGACGTCTCCTTCCAGGGCCGGGCTTAAATCGCGGGCATCGGAACGAAGGGCGAACAGTTCAAATTGGCCTTTGCGGGGGTCGTCTTCAGAAACTCCTTCAAAGGGTTTGTTGCCCCAACGGAGTACTAAGTCCACAGGCAAAAGTTTTTTGAGGTCAGGACGAGCAAGGAGGGCGTTAATGGCAATGGTATCGCGTGCCTGGTTGCGGGTATATCCCATAATGGGGCCTAAACCATAACTGCTTTCACCTTTTTCATTGCTCATAATGTTGGGGAAAAAGGCACTAAAAAGCGGACCGGGGTCTTGGTCGTCGCCCATTTTATCGGATTCCTTATTTTTAGAGGTATCGTTGGCACCAAAAGCCGTTGCGGAAGAGTCGTCATCGGCTGAAGTAGAATCGGCTTGAGCCAGGGTAGAATCGGTGGTGTTGGTATCGGAAGTGGCGATGCCTTTGGCCAATTTGGTTTCTTTGTTCAGGACCTCGATAATTTGCTGGAAACCGGGGCTTGAAAGCACTTCGGCTCCATCGTAAGTTAGCCAGAACTCCAATTTAGCAGGAGCTTCCATAAGGTTTCGGACTTGAGATTCATTTTGAACGCCGGGCATTTCAACCCGTATTCTACCGGTTCCGCCGACTTTTTGGATGTTGGCTTGAGTCATGCCAAAGTTGTTGATTCGGGCATCCAACACATCAAAGGTTCTGGATAGTGCCAAGTCGGCTTCATTTCTAAGTATGGCAAGGACCTCGTCGTTGGTCATTTTTCCATTGATTGCCTTTTGATTGGCGTGTCCGAAAAGGCCGGGGGCGGCAAATTGGACACCCGGATTGATGGTTTGGTAAGCCTTTCCGAAAAGGTCCACAAAATTCTCTTGAGAGGATTTTTGTTGTTCGATGGCTTGAGCAATTGCTTTTTCGAAGGCAGGGTCTTGGGGGTTGATGGCCAATTTACGGAGCAAATCGGGCAGAGAAGCCTCAAGGGTAACGTTGATACCGCCACGAAGGTCAAGGCCTAAGTTCATTTCACGTTTCTTGGCTTCACCGTAGGTTAGAGTAGGAAGGAAATCCCAAAGGACAGAATGATTTTCATCGTTGGCAATAGAATCCAAATAAGCACGTTGCTTAACCACATCTCCACCCGCCATATTTAGAGCTTCGGCCTCGGTTGAATTGGTTAAAACGGTAAAGGTTAAATGAAAAAGGCAGGCCAAGCCCAAAAGAATGGCAAAAATCCGGATGACTGCTTTATTTTGCATAGTTGAAAAGATAAGTGCAGATTTCGCTGTAAAAAATGAACGCAAAGATATACTTTTAAATAGATTATGCGAAGAAATATCCTATGCTTAATGGCTTCCGTGCTGATTCCGTGTTCAATTTCGGCCCAATCCACCCTTGGCCTTCAGGAATCAATTGGACCGATTGTAATTCAACAAAGCGACACCTTGGATTTGGCATGGGCAGGAGGGTTTCACAATCCACAGATTGGGCACATGGATTGGAACGGCGATGGTATTTTCGATTTATGGGTATTTGAAAAAGTGGGGCAGCGGCAAATTCCAATGATTCGAGAATGGCCGGTGGGAAGGTGGATTTACAAGCCAAGCCATCGAAATTCGATTCAAGGTCTTCGTTTTTTTGCGTTGAGTATAGATTGGAACAACGATGGCAGTAAGGATGTTGTGGGCTACCGATGGGATGGCTTGCAGGTGTTTTTGAATCAAGCTCCGGCGGGTCAGCCGGCTTTATTTTCAAAACCGCCACTTCGTTGCATATCGCAATATGGGATTGGCAGCAGCGGATTGTTTGTACCCCAGGATGACCTTCCTGCTTTGGCGGATTTGGACCAAGATGGGGACATTGATGTACTTACCTTTCCCTTGTTTGGGAGCTGTCTGGAATGGCATAAAAACCTGAGCATGGAAACCTACGGTGTTCCTGATTCGACTTATTTTACATTGGAAAGTTCGCACTGGGGATATTTTAAGGAAGGCATCAACATCAACAGCATAGTATTGAACGATAGTTGCATGGGGACAGGGGGATTGGCAGAGCCTTTGCATAGTGGGGCCGGCCGAGCCTTGCTGGCGGTCGACCTAAACGCCGACGGACTGCTTGATTTGGTTATGTCCGAGGGTGGCAGCCAAAATATAGCCTGGCTAAAAAATGGAGGCAGCCTTAGCAATGCCAGGATAACCGAATTGAATAGCACATTTCCATCATCCTTTTCAGGCAGCCCCATGGTAATGGACGTATTCCCCGCGGCATTTTATGCTGATGCAGATGCCGACGGAACTTCGGACCTAATCATTGGAACTGCCGGTACCGACAGCCCTGCCGATGCATTGGGCACTTACCTTTATTTGAATTTAGGAACCGAGAATCAGCCGGTTTTCAATGGGTCGGCCAAACCCTTTTTACAATCTGAAATGGTGGATTTGGGAATGGGGGCCTACCCTGTTGCGGGCGATATAAACGGGGATGGGATTTATGACATTGTTGTAGGCTCTTCGTCTCAAAATGGACAAACCGCACGCCTATACTCGATGTTGTCAAATCCTGACAGCAGTTTTATGTTTGGGCCTTTGGCAGGAAACAATGGAAGTACTCTGAGCAATTATGATTTGGTTCCGTCCCTAGGAGATTTGGACAACGATGGCGATTTAGACTTAGCGATAGGAACACAAACGGGCGGTTTGTGGTGGATTGAAAACATTGGAACTGCCACACAGCCGTATTTTTCCGGTGTGCAGGTTGAATTGGCACCGAACTTGGGGCAGACTTATGCTGCACCCGAATTGTTTGATGCGGATGGTGATGGGGATTTGGATTTATTGGTGGGTGGCCGCAACGGGCGGCTGGCCTTTTATCGAAATCAAGGAAGTATGGGGCATCCACAATTTTCGGGTGCAGAAACGACTTTTTTGGGGCAGGTTGAAACCATTGATCCCAGTGTTGGGAGTGCGGGATACAGCATACCTCGAATATTTCAGAATCAGGGAAATACAGAAATAATGGTAGGAACATACCGAGGTACGCTATGGCATTACAGCAATTTGTTTGATAATGTAGGGCAATTTCAAACTGCCTTTACCTTGGTTACCGATCGGCTTGGGTACGCAGATATTGGAATTCGTTCGGCTCCGGCGGTATTGGTTCGCTCCGGATCAAGCTATCCGGATGTGGTTTTAGGTGGTTTAACGGGGGGGCTTCTTTTCTACAAAGGAGAAATGGCCGACCTCAGCTTTGACGCAAATTTTTCAGGCCAGGCATTCGCCTATCCGAATCCGGCAGTTCGAGGCGGATTGGTAAACCTATCTGAGTCAAACTCCATACATTCTTGGCGAATCCGTTCTATTTTGGGGCAAAATTTATTGGCAGGAACAGGGCATTGGGTGCCAACTCAAAATCTGGATCCGGGCATATACTGGATTTACTGTGAAACAAAAAAAGGCACTGAAATCATCAAATTGAATATATTAAATCCATGAAATGCTTAGATTGAGATTTTATTTTGTTTATTTTGGCTTTCCGTTGAGCAATAGACTGTGCAAGAACATGAGACGCTTTTAAGGTATAATTTCGGGCGAATATTGTTTATATACGAGTCAAAAAACACCGGCAAAAATCTTCAAATGATAAACCCGGTAAGGGATTTTAGTAAAAATTTTGCATGAACAATCTTAACGAGAAAGGGACTTACGATGTAATACTTATTGGTTCAGGCATGGGAGCCCTGACTGTGGCATCCATATTATGCCAGTTGCAGGGAAAGCGTGTACTTATTTTAGAACAGCATTACATTGCCGGTGGCTTTACACACACCTTTAAACGCGAAAAAGGGTATAAATGGGACGTTGGCATTCATTACGTGGGCGATTTGGAAGATGGCCACAAATTCCGACGCCTATTTGATTTTGTAACCCAAGGTGGGGTGCGCTGGCAAAAGATGCCCTACATATTCGACAAATTTGTTTTTCCTCATTTTACCTTTCAGGCTCCCTCTGATTTTGACGCTTTAAAAAAGCAATTGGTGGAACAATTCCCCCATGAAGAAAAGGCCCTAAAGCGATATTTTTTAGATGTTTACCGTGCCGATACTTGGTATAGAAAACACATACTATACAAACACATCCCCAAACTATTCAAGCCTTTTTTAAAACCATCAAAGAGTGCGACGCTGCTTTCAACCAGCAGCACAAAAGAATATTTAGATGCAAATTTTAGCGATCAGAAGCTTAAGGGTTTGCTCACTTCACAATGGGGAAACTATGGGGCTGTTCCCGGCCAATCCTCTTTTGCCAATCATGCAATGGTTGTTCGGCATTTTTTTAAAGGGGGATATTACCCCATTGGAAGCTCAAAAACAATTTTGCAATCCATTGAACCCATTATAGAAAAGTACGGAGGTAGCATCAAAATAAACCACCGAGTGGAAGAAATTATTCTAGAGGGAGGCAAGGCTGTTGGAGTAAGGGGCCGGCAAAAAAAGGGGAAAGATTTGTTATCCTTTGAGTACTATGCTCCAGCAATAGTATCCGATGCAGGAGCCTACAATACGTACTGCAAGTTGTTGCCAACAAATTCTAAAATTAAGGCAGTTAGAGAAGACTTAAGCAACCACCCGAATGGCCTATCGCATTTATGTTTGTACATTGGTTTTAAGGAAAGTCCTGAAAAATTAGGATTTAAAGGTGAGAATCACTGGATATTTGATGGTTATGATCACGATGAATTGTTTGCCGATTTAGATGCAGTAACCGAGGATCGCATGAAAATGGCTTTCCTTTCTTTTCCTTCCTTAAAGGACCCGGAAGCCAAAGCACATACAGGAGAAATCATAACCTTCATTAGTTACGACTTCTTTAAAAAATGGAGTGCAGAACGCTGGAAAAACAGGGGCGAAGATTATGAGGCGGTTAAACAGGAAATCGCAGAGCGAATGCTGAATTTTATTGAAGTTAAATACCCCGGATTTAAGGAATTGGTTGGTTTCTACGAACTTTCAACACCATTAACCACCGAACACTTTACCATGCACCGCAATGGTGAAATATATGGCATGCATACCACTCCAACTCGTTTACTTAAAGATTGGAATCAGGTTAAAACCCCCATCCAAAATCTTTATTTAACCGGAACAGATGCCGCTGTTCTAGGGGTTGCGGGAGCTTTTACCGGCGGTATTTTTGCTTCAATGGAAGTTATGGGAGGAAGTTTAGGACTTCTTCAATACATCAAATTGGAGAATAGAGCAGAAGCCTTTGCAAAAGAATTGAAAAGCAAGGGAATAAGTACTGTTTTGGAGAATTGATTCAATTGGAATTCACAAGCTCTTGGTTCTAAGGTTAACGAGGGTTTCATTTTCATACCTTTGAGCATGCTTTTCGGTGCACCCGTTATAGATTTGTCTGAATTGGAACTCTTGGAGGCTCAGACACCAAATTTAATTGTTTGGGCTGTTCCTGCAATGGTGTTTTTTACCCTTGTCGAAATATTATTTTCTTATTTAGGCAACAGAGGGTTTTATGAGAAGAAAGAGTTAACCGGGAGTATATTGGTGGGCTTTGGGAATCTAATCGTAAGTGCCGTTTTGAAAGTCTTTTTGCTTTTGGTGGTGGTTTGGGTTTACAATCAGCTTCCCTGGCGAATGGCATTAAATTGGTGGACTTTTCCGCTTTGCTATGTTTTATATGATTTCTGTTCGTATTGGGCACATAGAATTTCGCATGAACAAAGGTTTTGGTGGGCGACACATGTTGCCCACCATTCCGGCGAACACTATAATCTGGCAGTATCATTCCGGTTAAGTTGGGTACAGCATTTAAAAATTGTTTTTTTATTGCCTGTAATGATGTTTGGGTTTCACCCCATTGTTTTTTTCGTAACCAACCAAATCGCTGTTCTGTTTCAGTTTTGGGTTCATACAGAATACATTCGGAAAATGCACCCTATTGTAGAATATTTTATTGCAACACCGAGCAACCACAGGGTTCATCATGGTAGCCAGGAATGCTATATTGACAAAAACTATGGTGCCACCTTTATCATTTGGGATCGATGGTTTGGCACCTATCAACCTGAAGTAATGCCGGTAAAATATGGGTTAACCAAACCAATTGAACACAAGTGGAATCCTTTTTACATTAATTTTCACGAGTATTTGGATATTATAAAGGATGTCCGAGCCGCACGGGGAATTCGGAAGAAGTGGTATTATTTGTTTGGCTCCCCAACAAAGATTGCGATGGAAAAAGAAAGTGCCCAATAACCATTTGCCATGTTGATTCAAAATCAGGTTGATTTAAAAGGCAAGCATACTTTTTCAAACCCGGCAACCGCAACTGAATTTATTGAAGTCAAAGAACTGAATCAAGCAGAAGATGCATTAAGATATTGGCAGGGAAAGCCCTATTTAATCCTTGGCGGTGGTTCAAATCTGCTTTTTTTGAATTCAGAAGTTGAGCGCGTTTTGAAAGTGAATATTCAAGGATTGGAACCTGTTCGCGAAACCACTCAGCATGTTTGGATAGATGTGGCGGCAGGAGTATTGTGGCATGATTGGGTTATGCAGAGTTTGGAACAGGGATGGTATGGACTGGAAAATCTGGCCTTGATACCCGGAAATGTGGGTGCATCTCCTATGCAAAACATAGGAGCCTATGGTGTTGAGGTTCGGGAATTCATTGATTCGGTTGAAGTGATAGACCGGCAAACGGTCCAAAGTCATAGGATAAAAAACGAAGATTGTGCATTTGCATACCGCAGTTCTGCGTTTAAGACCAAATGGAAAGACAAGTATTTGATTGGTTCTGTGCGATTTAAACTTGAGAAAAGCAGCCACCAAATTAGAACGGAATATGGAGCAATATCGGAAGAGCTTATCAAAATGGGTGCCCAGCCAAAATCGGCAATGCCTAAAGAAGTAGCTGAAGCTGTAATGGCAATTCGGAGGAGCAAATTGCCAGACCCTAAAGAAATCGGAAATGCCGGGTCTTTCTTTAAGAATCCTACTGTGCCCGAAGAAATAGCAAAAGCTATGCTTGAATTTTATCCGGAAATGCCACAATACCCTTCAGAAAACCAAGGTATGATAAAAATAGCTGCAGGATGGCTGATTGACCAAACAGGATTGAAAGGAATTCGCGAGGGCGACGCAGGGGTGCATGCAAAACAAGCTTTGGTTTTGGTGAATTATGGACAAGCCAGCGGGAAACAGATTTGGAGTTTGGCCATGCGGATTCAATCAGAGGTTAAAAACAAATTTGGTGTGGTATTAGAGCCCGAGGTTAATGCAGTTTAGAGGCGGTGTTCGGAATCGCTTTCAGGGAAATTGCTTGAAAACTATTCTACTTTTTCCAAAACAGCACTTAAATTAACATCTTTTACTTTAATTGAGGAATCTACGGCGAAAGCTTTACCCTACTTTTACAGGGTGAATAAAATTGCCCTTGCGTATAGCCTTCCGGCAGTCCGAGCAGTGCTTTTCCTTTTGACAATTTTTGGAGCTTGCAAGAGTGAAGTAAAGACAGAGACAGTTATGGCCATTGATGTTACGTTAATAGATAGTTCATTTAAACCTGCGGATGATTTTTTCGCTTTTGTAAATCAAAAGTGGATAAACTCCCACCCCATTCCTCCATCAAAAAGTTCCTGGGGGGCCTTTTACGAACTTCGTGAAGAAAGTTCCAATGCACTTCGAACGATATTAGAGGAATCGACCAAGCAAAATTATCCTTCGGCGGATCCTCGATCCATTATTGGCAATTTTTGGATTTCGGCAATGGATTCGGCAAGAATAGCCAAATTGGGTTGGGAACCGTTAATGCCAGATTTAAAAGCATGGAAATATGAAAGCAATCCAAAAGAGCGAAGTATTTCCATGGCGGCTCAGGTAAAACGCGGAGCGAAGGGGCCTTTTGAGGTTTTTGTTTATCAGGACTTAAAACAGGCAACAAAGCAGGTTTTGTACATCAGCCAGGGAGGTTTGGGATTGCCCGACCGAGATTATTATTTTAGGAAAGGTGACAGGGCAGAAGAAATTCGGAGGGAATATGTGGACTATATTGGAAAATTGTTGGTTAATACCGGGCTCTACCAGAGCGAAAAGGCAAAATTGTTAGCAAAGGAGGTTTTTACCATGGAAACCCGTTTGGCCAAATCTTCAATGACTCTTGAGGAACAACGAGACCCATACGCCAGCTACCACCCAATCTCATTAGAAAAGTTACAACAAACGTATTCGGAATTGGATTGGGCAACCTTGTTTTTGCAATTGGGGTTGGAGAGTAAGGAATTGATAATTGGGCAACCTGAATTTTTTAAGCAGTTAAATAAAGAATACAAGAGTACAGATTCTGAAACCTGGACGGCTTACCAGCAATTTCATTTGGCAAATTCATTCGCAACTGAAATGCACCCTGAGGCCGAGGAATTGCATTTTGCTTTCTATGGCACATTTCTTAATGGGAAAAAGGAAATGGAGCCGCGTTGGAAACGAATGTCCCAATTGGCAGAAACGTATCTTAGGGATTTGCTGGGAAAGGAGTACGTAAAAAAACATTTTGATGAGAAGGCAAAAGCCCGGGCTTTAGAATTGGTAGAAAACCTGAAAAATGCTTTGGCGATTCGGATTAAAAAATTGGACTGGATGGGCGACTCAACAAAAGTAAAGGCCCTTGACAAACTGAATAAAATAATGGTAAAGATTGGGTATCCGGATGAATGGCGCAGCTATGAAGGGCTTGAATTTTCCAAAACCAATTTTTTAGAAAATGTCCGAGCGGCTGAAAACTACGAATTTTCAAGAATGGCAAAAAAGTTGGGGCAGCCGGTGGATCGAGCAGAGTGGTTTATGGGGCCACAAACTGTAAATGCATATTACAATCCTACCTTAAATGAAATTGTTTTCCCTGCCGCTATTTTGCAAGCCCCTTTCTTTTATCCTAAAGGCGATGACGCGGTAAATTACGGAGGCATAGGCATGGTGATTGGACATGAACTTACACATGGGTTTGATGACCAAGGTAGGCTCTTTGACGGCGATGGAAATTTACGGTCTTGGTGGACAAAAGAGGACGGATCCCGGTTTAATGAGAAAACCAAGGCATTTGTTGACCTGTACAACACCTATCAACCCTTACCGAATGTTAGTATTAACGGAGCCCTTACCCTAGGAGAAAATATCGCAGATTTGGGAGGTATGGTTATTGCTTGGGAGGCGTTTAAAATGGCACAGGCCAAAAAGCCCCAACCAAGCATTTCAGGCTTTAATCCGGAACAGCGGTTTTTCTTAAACTTTGGTCAAATCTGGCGTGGGCATGATACCCCTAAAAGCCTGGAACAAAAACTCTATACCGATGTCCATTCTCCGGCTAAATTTCGAGTTACGGGGGTACTTTCAAATTTCCAACCATTCTATGAGGTATTTCATGTTCAAAAAGGAGATGGGCTATTTTTAGAGGACAGTAAGCGCTGCAGCATGTGGTAAACCACAAAAACCGCTACCTTTGAATCGTAATTTTCCATCGAAAAATATGTTTGAATACCCGGAAGAGGTACTGTACCGAGCTCGCAAAGTAAAAATTGTTGTTACAGATTGCGACGGTGTTCTTACGGACACAGGTGTGTATTACTCCGAGCATGGAGAGGCCATGAAGCGTTTCAGTATCCGGGATGGGATGGGCGTTGAACGCCTAAGGACTCAATGTGGAATTGAAACTGCGATTATGACCGGGGAAGGGTCCGGAAGCGTAATTCGACGCGCCGAAAAGCTATCCATTAAAAACCTTTTTTTGAATGCGAAAGACAAGCGGACCTTGATTATCGATTTTTTGAATCAACAAAATCTTCTTCCGGAAAACCTTGCCTATATTGGCGATGACACAAATGACTTAGAAGCTCTAGAATTGGCAGGCTTAGCGGCTTGTCCTGCAGATGCAATGCTATTTGCCAAACAAAAATCCCATTACATCTGTTCTGAAAAAGGAGGTTATGGAGCATTTCGAGATCTCGCTGAACTAATCATCTTTGCAAACCAAACCAGTAACGAATAAATTAAACATGAGAAAAGTATTCTTGGCCGATGGCCGTATCATAGGTGAGGGTTCAGCCGCTTACATTATTGCAGAAATTGGAATTAACCACAACGGCGAAGTGAGCATTGCAAAAAAGTTAATAGATGCTGCTGTGGATGCCGGTTGTGATGCGGTGAAATTCCAAAAGCGGACTCCAGAGATATGCGTTCCAAAAGACCAATGGGACAAAGAACGCGACACCCCTTGGGGACGCATGACTTACATTGAATATAAAAAACGCATTGAATTTGAGGCCCCTGAGTTTGAACAAATTGATGCGTACTGCAAAAGCAAGGGAATCCACTGGTTTGCTTCATGCTGGGATGAGCCCAGTGTTGATTTTATGGAACAATTCAAACCAATAATGTACAAAATGGCCTCGGCTTCGCTCACTGATTTGCCCCTACTTAGCAAAGTGCGCTCTACAGGAAGGCCACTAATGTTGAGCACAGGAATGAGCAATATGCATGAAATTGAAACAGCGGTAAAGCATGTAGGAGCCGGTGATTTAATGATTGCCCATTCCACCTCGGCCTATCCATGTCCCCCTTCAGAATTAAACTTAAGGATGATCCATACGCTAATGGAGATGTATCCCACTTCTCCCATCGGGTATAGTGGGCACGAAACCGGTTTGGCAACAACAGAAGCTGCCGTTGCAATAGGTGCATCTTTTGTTGAGCGTCATTTTACCATGGACCGAGCCATGTGGGGTACTGACCATGCCGCCTCGGTTGAACCTGCCGGAATGGCACGTTTGGTTCGCAATATCCGAGATATTGAAGCGGCACTGGGTGATGGAGTAAAACGCATTTACGATTCTGAATTGGAGCCTCGCAAACGTCTGCGACGTGTAACCCTTGAGGACTTAGAAAACAAAGGGTAAATTCATGAGAGAGTGGCTTACTGAATGGACATGGAATATAGAATCCATCAGTGGAATAATTTTGCTGATGACTCCTTTTGTATTTATCGTTTTAGAACGCTACTTCCCATATCAAAAAGGTCTTTCTATTTTCAGAAAGGGATTTTGGATTGACTTTGTTTGGTACACCTTGATTCAAAGTTTTTTTTTAAAAATTTTAATTTTCGATTACCTCATTGCTCCAGCCGAAATTTCGCTTGGAATTGAGAAAAATGGCTACATAAGCCATTGGCCAATTTGGGCCATTGTTTTGCTTTTTGTGGTTACACACGATTTTTATATTTATTGGTTCCATCGATTTCAGCACAGCAACCCTTGGTTCTGGAGAACCCATGAAGCTCACCATTCTGTTGAAAATGTCGATTGGCTAGCAGGAAGTCGATCGCATATTTTGGAAATAATCATCAACCAAACCATTGAATTCTTGCCTATTTTCTTTTTGCTTGACATTGAAACGGCCGCCGTGGTCGTTCCAATAAAAGCCCTGATAGATGCTCTATGGGGTCAATTTATCCATGCCAATGTTGACATAAAATTAGGCAGGCTAGGTTATTTGATAAACGGCCCGGAATTGCACCAATGGCATCATGCCGACCATGCAGAGGTTTATCATGCCAACTTTTCAACCAAATTAGCTATTTGGGACTGGATTTTTGGAACCATCTATAAGCCCGGATTTAAGCCCCGAAGGTTCGGAGTTTGGTATCGGTTTCCTCGAGGTTGGGCAGAACAACATGTGTTTTCGGTGGTTCGTTTTAATGTTGGAAATTGGGAGGATTCAGGTATAGGTAAATTCCTTACGAATCTGCGAATCAACGTGCTTAACCGGCTTTTCCCATTGCTACCCTACAAACCAATTTCAAGCCGGCTGGAAGGATATGAAAAATTTGGCCCAAAACCCGAATTGTTCGACCGAATACAGGGACAAATTTCTAAAAAACCGGCATGACCCTTTTGTGGCTTGGGTTGGCATCCGTCTGCCAAACGGCATGGATTTGGTCTACAACAAAATTGAGCGGACAATCCTTTCGTGAATTTGTAGAATCTGGTACTGCATCCGGCCGCTTAAAGGCCCTCTTTCCATTGTTTGTTTATGTGGCCTCCGGAATTTGTAACGTTTGGATGTTGACAATGGTTATGCGGGAATGGCCTGCATCCTTAACGTATGGTGTTTGGACCGGATTGGTAATAGCTATGGCGGCAACCCGAGATTGGGTATTTGAAAAAAGAACACTCAAACCTAAGCAGGTACTTTTCCTGTTTCTCATTTTTATTGGTACTGCCGGCCTTCATTTTTTAAAGGATGCTGAAAACTAAGGGGGCCTGGTTTTATTTGTTCTCAGCCTCTCTCATGGAGGTCTGCTGGTTTTACAGCATCCATTGGATGCAAAAACTATCGTTTATTAAAGTATTCCCTTGGTTAAATGGTCCAATGGAAGGATGGTTGGGATTGATTGGTTATGCGGCTTTTGGAGTAGCAAATGCTCTTTTATTTTTGAGGGCGGCAAAATCCATTCCTTCCAGCATTGCTTTTGGTGTTTGGACGGGAGTTGCTTTGTTTATAATGGTTTTTATTGACCATTTTCTTAAAATTCAACACTTGAGTCTTCTAAAGGGCATTTGTCTTCTCTTCATTTTTATTGGAGTTTTAGGATTGAAAAAGGAGGGTTAAGGTGTATCATGTGGTTAATTACACCCTAGATTGTTAAATTAAGAGCAGCAATTTCAATCTTAGTTTGCCCCTGTTTGTTTCTTAAAAAAAACCTTTAAAAAAATTGAAGCAAATCAATTCCAGCCCAGTTTCCACTGCTCATGCATAAAAAAATAGTCTGAAACTTTGATTCGTTTTCTACAAAAGTTTTAAATTTTTCAGGGTCTGAAAAAACCTGCTCGACCTGAATTCCCATGGCTTTGGCTACCTCAGAAGGATTCAATGTTGGAAGGCCCTTTATTTTTAGGGCATTCGGGTCATAAAGAACCGCGATTGAATCGGCCCCCAAAAAGGCTCCTCGATATTCTGGCAAAAACGCTTTATTTAAACTACTGTAGGTATGCAATTCCAGCAAAGCCAATAAACGATGATTTGGATAGGCCTCTTTAACTGCCTGAACGGTTGCTCTGACTTTAGAAGGACTATGGGCAAAATCTTTTATGGCTAAAAAATCCAGATTGTCATTTCGCTTCCATTCTTCCATTCGTTTGGCCGCACCCGTAAAATGAATCATAGCGTTTAGCATGGCATGGTCCGAACCACCAAGCAAACGGTTCGCTAACAAAGCCGCCGCCAAATTTTGAATGTTGTGCCTCCCTTGAATTCCAACCGGATACTCTTGGCCCTGAAATTGAATCCGAGCCCTGTGTCCTTCGTAACGGTATGGCAGGGTATTATAGGGCTGCCTTTGAATATCGTTTCGGGGATGATTGTTCACTAATGCATTTAAGTCCTTGTCTTCTTTGCAGTAAATCAGATGGGCCTTTGGCATTAAAGTATCTATGAAGGTATAGAACTGATTTCGGTAATCGTCAAAAGTTTTAAATACGTTGACATGATCCCAGGCAATTCCGGTAATTATGCCAATATGCCCTTGATATACATGAAACTTGGGGATGGGTTGTCGGGCTGAAGATAGATATTCATCGCCCTCAATAACAGCCAACTTGGATTCGGGGTCAAACATAACAGGAGATTCTATTCCCGGAACACTTGCTCCAACCAGGCAGTCAAATGGAATGTTCTGGGCTTGAAGAGCATGAATAATCATTGATGTTACAGTTGTTTTCCCATGGCTACCTCCTACTACCACACGGGTCTTATTCAAGGTATATTGAGTAAAAAAGGCGGGATACGAGTGCACGGGGATTCCCAATTCTTCCGAACGCAGCAGCTCCGGGTTATCTGCCTTAGCGTGCATTCCCAATACCACAACATCAATGCCCTCATGAATCCGTTCCGGATACCATCCTTCCTGCTTAGGGAGTAAGCCCGCGGAAAACAATCGAGAACGAGAAGGCTCAAAAATTTCATCGTCCGAGCCGGAAACGACATGGCCTTCTTTTTTGAGTGCCAATGCCAAGGTGTGCATGGCGGCTCCACCTATGGCTATAAAATGAATGTGCATGCGGGTTGTGGGAAAGATTTTGTTTTATTGGCAAGTCACCGTGGTAATGACGTGGCGGTTGGATGTCCCGCCACACCAGGTTGCATGGTAATTGCAATTGGGTTCGTAACCAAAACAATTGGTGGTCGAGGGAAAGGCAATCTGGAAACTTTGGGCAGAAGAATAGCCAATTGCTTGGCAAAAGCAATTGGCTGTTTGTTGGTCTGTCATGGGCCAACCGTATTGACTGGTTCGAATCAGGTATTCCTGCCCGGGCTGAAAATAGTTGTATGTGTTAACAGTAAGCCCGGCACTGATGGTCATTTGTAGGGAATCCTTTTCACTGCAACCTATGCTGTTGTAGGCCGTTAAATAAACCCAATAAGTACCGGCTTGCGACCAAGTTACGCTTGGATTGGAAGAATTTGAGGTAGCAGGGGTTCCTCCTTGGAAAGCCCAGGAATACGAAGCGATGGTGCCGGGCTGTGCCGCGGCAAAAGGTATAGAAACGTTTGTGCCTGCAGAAGTGCTGTTTACCGAAATACTAGGATTAGGCGGATTTTGGCAATCGCACAAAACAGGTTGCCAACCACCCTGAGGCAAATTCAATTCCAAGCATTTTGTACTGATATTGTAAACCAATAAACCAGCGGCTGGATTCAGAATTGCATTTCGCTGTTGAGTGGTCATGCGGGGTGGCAATAAACCCCTGTCGGTAAAATCCACATCCAAGCCGGCGCTGGAATCGGCCGGTGCCGGGTTAGGACCAATCCGTACACCTTGAGCCAAAAGGGTAATCGGCATTAAGGTCATTAAAAAGAAAACTGTGGTTTTCATTACGGTAAAATATTGAATTCGATGATGGATAAAATACTAGAATTGGGTACTGACGAACCCGAGGATATCTGAAGTGCCTGACAATGAAATGCTGAGGTACGACTGTCGCGATAAACTACATTTTGTCCAATTGAGGCGGAAGTTGAATGGGAACAAGGGGTAGACGGAATGTCCACAACAGTTCCCGATGGCAACCAAGTTACGGCCCCGGAACCTTGGCCCAATTGATGCCCATTTGCAGTAGGCCAATTTACGCCTCCACAATACGAAAAATTCGTAGATAAAACGATGGAAGACCCCGAAGTAGCTCCTGTGCAAGGATTAGGTACTGTTCCTGTCCAATTCTGTGTAAACGAACTTAATGAAGATAAAAACCACCTATTCCCATAGCTATTCTGGGTAATTTTCCAAGCCTTTCCCACAGGAACTGTATAAGGACTATTGCTGTTGTCAAGCAATAATACCTGATTAAACTGCAAAGTACCCTGAGCCCTAGGATACCGAACGCTGAGCAACAGCAACATTGAAATATATATTCGAGCTGAAATACGCACTTGATTTGGATAAAATATTGCAATGGCTAAGGTACAAATAATGCTTTGGGGGAGGTAAGGAAATGGGCTTTATTCCTTTGGCCTTGCCCTACACAGATAAATTCGCATCAGATTCAAAGATCGGATGCCCGCTCCAACCGATTCGACCATGTCACCAATACCGTTGGTTTTTTTTTGAGAACTTCGGTACTGCATTCCGATTACTTTACCCTGTTCATCAAACTGCCATCCTAAAAAAAGTGCAGAATGGCCTGTATTGTTATTCCGCCAAAATTGAACGAAATCACCAGGCCGGGCCTCTTCTATGCTGACCTTTTTTCCAAAATTCCACTTTTCAATAACATACTGGCATTGTTTTTCTCTGGAATCTGAAGTATTTCCAAACCAATTTTGTTGTATGCTGCGCATCGCCGTCAAACTTAATGTGTCAAAAAACCCATGGGATTTCAATACCCTGAAAAACAAGGTAAAAGTGTAACCAGAGCAATATGTACCAAATTCGCTTTTTCTTAATAATGTATCACTCCCGTGTACCAATGCCTCAGGACAACCCGTACTTGACCAAAAATAACCTCCTTGTTTTGGATAGGAAATTGACAGCTCCAATAGTTCCTTGTTGATGTCTTGGGAGCACAGAACAGGGCCTGATAGTATTGAATAAATATGGACCAGAACAATGGTTGCTTTAACGAAATGGTTGGTTTTTTCCCGCATCACGAATCCAAAGGTTTTTAATTAAAGTTCGAATATAAATGGTTTTTGGGGTTTTATGTTAAATTGCCTGCCCATCGATATTTGCCCAACAGTCCTGATATTCTTATTGCCTTAAATTTAAGCAACAATAATTCAACTGCGAATGCAGTAGGTTAAGCTTATTGCCTATCAGGTTCTTCGCCGTTAGGGGAATTGCCATAGATATAAATCAATGGTTTATTCTTTAGAATCAAACTTAAAATCTTTGATGCCATCAACCCTTTGAAAAAATTTTCAAAAAAAACGATTTTTTACTTGACAATATTAATTGACCCCCGTAACTTTGAAGCTCACTAGTGAAACGAAAAAATATTTGCCCCGTCACATATTTGGGGTGGCGGGGAACACTTAGGGGATTTTTGGAGTGAAGTTACGGGATCTGAAGAAAGCCGAAAGGCCTGAATCGGGTTCGCATGGGGGATCTCAGAAAAGCTTTCGAAATCAACGAAGGAAACTTTGTTGAGGAAGAAAGCGGGAGCTTGGGAATGAGGTCGGTGAACGTGGTGCCTTCACCAATAGATGGGTAAGCGGATAGAGGAATTTGAAAAGACATTAAGAGAGAAAAGAGGGAGCAAGGGAAAAGGGAGGTTGGGAACGAGGAGGAGAAAACGCGGGCAAGGAAAATGGATTTTCAAGATTCCTATTTTATCGAAAAAAGAAAGGACCAAACTTTTAGAGTCCATTCCGCCTTTTGGTTGGAATGAGACTCTATTGGTGTTTGTCCCAAACCCTCGAAGGGCCGCCCGCCCCCTTCCGGCCCTTAAACCCCCCACGTTTTCCGGAAACAAGACCCCGGGGCAAGAATTGCCGCCGTTTGCCCGCATAGCCGGCGATGCACAGCCGCCCTCGAAGGGCCGCCCGCCCCTTCCGGCCCTTAAACCCCCCACGTTTT